>MDSW01082209.1_pt1 | contig 37298 bp, 40 predicted proteins | sample 811171 | NCBI WGS metagenome assembly MDSW01 (sample SAMN05326641, study PRJNA326480) | marine metagenome | isolation source: seawater | place: Atlantic Ocean: North West | collected 2012 | reverse complement strand
TGTCCTACTCTCCCGTGCCTTAAGACAAAGTACCATCGGCGCTGAAGGACTTGACTTCCGAGTTCGGAATGGGATCGGGTATTGCCCCTTCGCAATAATTACCAGGCAAAAACTTATATTATTTTATAAAATAATTGTAAATATCAAAAAGGTCTCTATTTTAGCTCTTTTTATATTTAAGTTCATTTATTCCAAATGAAATGCCTAAAATTAAAAATATAAAAGCTGAATTATATGTTGAAAAAAAACTACCACTACTTTTGATTGGAAAAAAGGCTATAAACAAACTTAATATAATTGCCAAATATACCCAGTTGGAAATTTGATAATTATATGTTTCACTCAATTTGTAATCTTTGTAATTATTTAATAAAAGGTAGATAACCAGATAATAAATTAATATAAGTCCTAACAATCCAGTATCATTTAATATTTCTAGAACATAATTATGGGGGTGACTTTCACAAACTCTGTTAGGTAAGTGAACTTTTTTTGAACATTGGTTTCGAAAAGATTTTATCCCACTTCCAAATATGGGTCTATCTAAAAATAAATCTACAGATGTTATATAGATTGGTAGATGACCAGTAAAAAAAGGATAATTTTTATAATTTTTTGTAGTTTCAAATTCATCTAAAGTATGGAATTGTTTACCAGTATTTTCATATTTTTTTAAATTTGGATATTCCTTCTTTAACTCGTCGATGATCACTATCGGGTTTGGTATCCCAACATAAAAATTACTAGCGCGTTTTGCTAACGTATCTGATTTAAGAACAATAACACTTAATAAAGCGAATGCTAATATTGCAAATGATAAAAAATAAATTTTTTCTTTTTTTTTATAAATTATTGCAAAAGTACCTAGAAAAATTATGTACATTAATATCGGCATTCTGTTGCCAGCTAAAACAAGTGATAATAAAAAGAAAATAACAAAAAAAGCAAAAATTATTAAATAAATTATTTTTTTGTTTGTTTTAAATATATTAAATATTGAAAATATTCCCAATGTTGAAAACATTAATATAAATCCTCCAGCAATTAATTCTAATCCAAAAATTCCCGTGTAATATTTGACGCCTCTGGAGAACTCTTGAACTGTATATCCTAATATATTTTTTCCCAATAGAAATTGGGCAAAAATATCAACTGAAACCAAGCTAACTAACAAGAAACAAATTGTTAAAAAAAGATTTAAATTTATTTGATAATTAATAACTAGTGCTCTTATAACTAATAAAAGAAAAAAGTATCTTAAATATAAAATCGCCTTAATTACATCCTTAGAATTTTCAATAAAAAAGTTTTGATAATAGCTTGTAAATAAGATTGTTAAAAAAAATGAAATTAAAATAAATAAATTGTGTTTTTTATACCATTTAAATAATGATATTTTGTAATAAAAAAGCCCTGTTAAGAAAATTAAAAAAACAAATATATTTATAACAAAATTTCCAAAAATAAAACTTAGTGGAAAAAGATAAACTAAGGTTTGCAATAATTTAAGAGCAAGATTATTAAATATTGTCATAAAAGTATGGTATACGTATAGGGCGATGGTGAGAACATTTTCATATATAATTTATAAAATATTAAGATTTTTAAATATACTATTTTTTAAAATTACTAATAGAAGTTTTTTAATATGGTTTACAGAATTTATTGAAAAGGATTCGTATAAAAATTTAAATATTTTAGGTAAAAATATTCGTTTTTTTGCTCCAAATTATATTACTAATCGACTTGTGGATGAGTTTTTTACGAAGGAGCCAGAAACAATAGAATGGATCGATAGTTTTAAAGAAGATGAAGATAAAATTATTTTTTGGGATATAGGGGCAAACATAGGTATTTATTCCATTTACGCTGCTCTAAAATATCAAAATATCGAAGTGATAAGTTTTGAACCTTCCACAAGTAATTTAAGAATACTATCAAGAAATATTTCAATTAATAAATTAGAGGACAAAATAAAAATTAATCAATTTCCACTTTCAAACAAGGAAAACAGATACAGTCTATTTAGAGAAGAAAAATTTATCGAAGGTACTGCTTTGCACACATGGGGAGAAAATTATAATTTTGAGGGTAAAACATTTGAACCATCTAATAATTATAAAATTTATGGGACTTCAGTCAATTATCTTTTAGATAATAAAATATTAGATATACCAGACTATATAAAAGTTGATGTGGATGGTATTGAACATTTAATTTTAGAAGGTTCTTCAAAATATCTTCAAGACTCAAGAATCAAAAGTTTTTCGCTGGAATTAAATGAAAATTTTAAAAAACAAATCGATACAGTTTTAAAAATTATGAAAGAAAATAATTTTTCGTTAAAACATAAAAAAAGAGCGGAATATTTAGAGGATTATAAAGATGTAAGAATGAAAAAAATTTATAACTACGTTTTTGAGAGAGGTTGATTATTTATATACGGTTGGTGGGCGTGATAAGAATCGAACTTATGACCTCTACGATGTCAACGTAGCGTTCTACCATTGAACTACACGCCCAATTTTTATCATAAATTATCTTTATAATATTTAATTGTTTTATTTAATCCTCTATAAATATCTATTTTTGGTTTCCAGTCAAAATAATTTTTTACTTTATTTATCTTTGGATAATACTCCGCCACTTCATCTTTTCTCATTTTAAGTTTACCAAAAAGAGGTTTACCTCTACGTGTTAATTTATGAATTAAATTAATTATATTTTTTACTCGTATAGGTTTTCCAGTACCAACATTGTAAATACCACTTTTAATTTTTTTTTTTTTGATAATCTTAATTAAAAGACTATTAAAATCATCAACGTAGAGAAAATCTCTTAATTGAAATCCTTCACTGCATGGAAAGGATTTATTTTTTAAACATGAAGCTATAGTAATTGGAATTAATCTATCAACTTTTTGATGTGGTCCATAAATTTGATAGGGTCTTAAGATGATATAATTTTTTAAGTTTCGTTTTATAAAGTTAGATGCCAAAAATTTTGCATTACCGTAATATGATATAGGCTTACAAACAATTTTTTCAGAGTGTGGGGAATATTCTTTTCCATATTCTAAACTACTCCCCAGTTGAACTAGTATTGTAGATTTTTTCTTTCCAATAATTCTTACTAAATTTTTAATTCCCTTAAAGTGAACGTCGAACGTTTCTTTATTTTTTTTGTGATCGATGTTTCCAGAAAAATTGAAAATAAAATCATAAGTAAAATTTATTTTTTTTTTTAAATCGTTATATTCACAAATATTTGCTAAAATATACTTTATTTTTTTATTTTTACTTAGAATATGTTTTTTTTTATGTACCAAAGCGTGTACTTCCATCTTTTTTTGGTTCTTGATGGAATTCAAAAAGTTTGTGCCTAAAAATCCAGATGAACCAACTACAAGAATTTTTGTTTTCATTTGTTAAAAAATATTAATGTTAGACTTATTTATAAATTTATGAAATTTTTTTGACAATTTTTTCTAAAATTTCTTTATCTCTTTTTGTGTCCATACATTGCCAAAATCCACTATGCTTATATGCGCCTAATTTGTTTTTTTTACATATATTTTCTAAAGGCTTACCTTCCAAGACAGTTTTATCATTTTTTAAAAAATTAAAAATTTTTGACTCCATTACAAAAAAGCCACCGTTAATCCAACCTTCATCTAAATTTGATTTTTCTTTAAAATATTTTACTTTTTTTCCAGATATTTTAATTCCACCAAATCTTGCTGGTGGTCTAACTGCTGTCAATGTAACAAAGTTTTTAGATCTATTATGAAACTTTAATAAATTTTTTAAGTTAACATTCGAAACTCCATCTCCATAAGTTAACATAAACCTTTTCCCGTTAATCATTTTTTGAAGTCTTTTAATTCTGCCACCAGTCATTGTTTTTTTGCCTGTGTTTACAATTTTAATATTTAAATATTTTAAATTTTTACTAAAATAATCTTTTAAAATGTGTTGTTTGTATCCACCTGCAACTATGAAATCTTTAAATCCATATTTATTATAGTGTTTAATTATTCTTTCTATAATTGGCACACCCAAAATTTTAACCATGGGCTTAGGTATGGTTTTAGTATACTCCGCTAACCTTGTGCCTAGTCCGCCAGCTAAAATTATTACTTGCATGATTAAAAAAAGTTTCTTTTTTTATATACTAAATCTCTATAATGATTAATTTGTTCTAAAGATTTATTGTAAATGCTTTTCTTATCTTTGCTAAAAAATTTATACCAATTAACAACCATCTTGATTTGTTCTTTAAATGTTAAAGTTTGTTTCCACCTGAGAACTTTATACGCCTTTTTGCTATTTAAGTTGAGAAGCTGATTTTCTTTAAATTTTGTATTTCTATCATAATTCCATTTGATAGACGGCCAGATTTTTTTAATTTCATTTAATACTTCACTTACTTTATAGTTGTGATATTTGGGACCAAAATTAAAAGATTCTCCATGTAGCTTACTAAAAGATTTTAAATTTATTGCTAATGTTAAGTACCCAAAAATAACTTCCAAAACGTGCTGCCATGGTCTAGTTGAATTAGGATTTCTAATTTTTACTGTTTTATTTTTTGACCATGATCTTATACAGTCCGGTATTAATCTATCAGGTGACCAATCTCCACCTCCAATTACATTTCCAGCTCTTGCAGTGCAGATTCTTATATTGTTATTTTTGTTTTGAAAAAAAGAATTAATGTAGGATTGTATAGCTATTTCAGTTGCGCTTTTCGATGCGCCATAAGGATCTAGACCTCCTAGCCTGTCATTTTCTTGATAACCTTTTTTCGTCTCTATATTTTTGTACACCTTGTCACTTGTTATTATAATTACGTTTGTTTTTTTTCTCACTGGTTTTAAAGACTCTAGTAAGTTAATTGTAGAGATAAGATTTGATTCCCAGGTTTCTTTGGTAATTGTATATGATTTTTTTACAATAGATTGAGCCGCTAAATGAAAAATAAAATCAGGTTTGAATTTAATAATATGATTTTTAAATTGTTGGTAATTTGTTAAGTTTATTTTTTTTGATTTAATTTTTTTTTCTAATTTTAGAATTTTAAAGTGTGAAGGTTGAGTAGGTACATCTTTTGAAAGACCTAGTACTTCAGCGCCAAGTGAATGTAGCCACAAAGCTAACCAAGACCCTTTAAATCCGGTATGGCCTGTAATTATTATTTTTTTATTTTTAAAATATTTAGTATCTTTATACATTAAAAAGCTAATTAATTTTTTTAAGAATTCGTTTTATTTATCTAAATCCCAAGTTTTTTTAATTTGTCTATAATTTTCTATAATTTTAAAAACCTGATTATACTGGTTATCTTTTTCCATATTTTCAAGTTGTTGTAAGCCTTTATTAACTAGATTATTTTTTAAATTTAGATCATTATTTATGGTTTCGACAGCATTTGCAATTTCATGGACATCGAAAGGATTAATATAATATACTGCGTCTCCGTATACTTCCTTAACACCTTCTAAGTTGGAGAAAATTACTGGTTTTTTCATTTTAAAAGCTTCCCATACGGGTGTAAATGTCGGGCCAATTAAAACAGGAAATAAGATCATTTTTGAGTAAAAATAAATGTATGGCAAGTCACTGTCGTTAACAAACTTTAAGAAATTAATATTTTCCAGAACTTCTTGATTTTTTGCATAACTAATCAAATCTTTTTTATAACCCACATCGCTTCCAGTAAATACAGCAGTAATTTTTATATCTTTTAGTTTTAGTTGTTTGATAACATCTATTACAATTCTATGGTTTTTATGAGGTAAATACATGGCTGGATAATAAATATAATCTTCTGGTAAATTGTACTTTTTCTTTAAAGTTTCAGCCTTTTTTTTATCCATGTTTTCTAGCGAAAAATTTTTCACTGACAATGCTGGTCTTAAACTTATTATAAAAATTCTTTTAGAGTCTATATTGTAGTATTTTATTAAACGTTTCTTTATTATTTCTGCATTAGTTATTATTGCTTGAGCTTTAATTAATGATTTTGAAAAGATTTCATTTTTCCGATTAAATTCATTATTATCAACAACTTCCGGAAACTCCAAATGTTCTCTGTGATCTAGATCTGGTATTGTTATGAAAAACTTTATATTTTCTAAATATAAAGCATACTGAGACGGGCTTAAAAAATAAACTAGGTCTACATTGTTTTCATTTAAAAAGTTTTCAAATTTATTTCTAAAGAAAAAATATTTTTTTAGTCTTGAAATTAATGAGTTATAATTTCTAAGGTAGCAAATATATCTTTGAAAAAGGTTTAAAGAAAAATACTTAACCTCAATATCGTCTGACTTTAAATTTAAGTTCAATTTTTTTGATAAGCAAATTATCAAAAACTTAACTTTATTCTTGTTATTTTTTTTAATATTTTCAATAGTATAAAGAAGGTGTTGATACTCACCTCCAGACTCTTTTCTAGAGTCTACAAATATTGCAACTCTTTTTTCTGACGACATTTTTAAAGTAAATTTTTTGCTATTTTTTTAAGTGTCTGAGCTATTAAAGCTATTTCATCTTCTTTTAGTTTAAAGCTAGAAGGAATATCTATTGCCACATTACCTAGTCTTTCTGCATTGGGCAAATGTAGCTTGTTGTGTTCCTTAAAAAACGGATGTTTGTGTAAAGGTAAATAGCCTTCTCTAACCACTATTTTACTTTCAAGAGCTTTTTGCTTAAATTTAGCTACATTTATTTTAGGATCTAACAAAATAGTATACCTCCACCAGACAGTTCTGTTTTTATCATCTTCTTTAATTAAACTAATACCATCTGCTTTATTAAATATTTCATCATAAATTTCTGCCATTTTAAGTTTCTTTTTAATATTTTGCTCAAGTCTTTCTAATTGTGCTAAACCAACTGCAGCGTGTAAATTACTTAGTCTGTGATTCATAGATATTTCAGTGAACCCATCTCTTTCTTCTGGTCTATTTACTGCAGGAGGATTTTTAAGTTTTTCAAATCGATCGGCTAAGTCTTTATCATTAGTAGTAATCATTCCACCTTCACCACTCGCAATTAATTTGTTGTGAAAACTGTAAAAATTAAAATCTCCCATGCTTCCTACCATCTTATCTTTATATTTTGATCCCATAGCCTGGCAGCAATCCTCTATCAGATAAATATTATTTTTATCGCATATTTCTCTAAGTTCATCCATTCTAGATGGTCTGCCATATAGATGGGTTGGGCTTATAATTTTTGTTTTTTTTGTTATTTTTTTTCTTACGTCTTCTGGATCTATTGAAAAAGTATTTTTCGCACAATCTGCAAATATGATTTTTGCTCCTGCTTGATGCATAGCCCAAGCGTCAGCTGTAAATGTTAAAGATTGTAATATTACCTCATCTCCCGGTTTTATTTTTAAGGTAGGACATAGTAAAGAAATAGCACTAGTTCCGCTGGCACAGCTTACTGCATATTTCACTCCAATATACTCTGCAAATTTATCTTCAAACTTTTTAACAAATGGACCCATTGCACTTATCCAGCCACTGTCAATAGCTTGTTTTAAATAATTTAGTTCTTCTTTGCCAACAAACGGTTCATCTAATTCAAACATAATATCCTTTTATAATAGTTTTCTATCAAAACTAATTTTTTTTATCTTTCCCAAGTTCTATAACTTTTTCAGAGACATAGTCAATTTCATCATTGGTAATGGTGTTTCCACAGGGTATATAAAAACCGTTTTCCATAATGTAATTAGCATTTGGGCAGTCTGAGGCTGAAAGATTATATTTTTTTTGTAAAACTTTCTGCATGTTGACTGGAACAAATGCTTCTCGTGTTTCAATATTTTGCTCTGAAAGCTTTTTCATTAGATCGTCTCTACTTATTCCAAAGTCATTGTCTAGATACAAGTTAAATACCCACATAATAAATTTGTTTGTATGCTTACCTATTTCAGGAATATTCAGTCCTTTAATATTTGAAAAGTTTTTCTTATATCTTTCATCGATTTCTTTTTTTTTTTGCGAAGATTTCTTGAATTTGTGAAAGTTGCCCTAAACCCATCGCAGCACTCACATTTGATAATCTAAATTGAAAACCTATATCAGTGTGCATAAATTTGTTTGGTTTTCCGTAACATAAATTTTTTAATTCGCTAGCTTTTTTAGCTAAATCTGGTGAGTTTGTTGTTATCATTCCGCCCTCTCCACAAGTTATTGTTTTATTAGCGTAAAAGCTAAAGGTTCCGATGTCGCCTATAGACCCAACTTTTTTACCTTTATATTCAACTCCATGAGACTCCGCACAGTCTTCAATTACTCCTAAATTATATTTTTTTGCTAATTTCATTACAGGATCCATATCAACAGTTTGTCCAAACAAATGCACAACCATAATTGCCTTTGTTTTTTTTGTAATTTTTCCTTCGATAAGATCCGTATTCATTTGCCAATTTTTTTTATGAATATCAATAGGAACTGGCTTAGCATTACAATGAGAAATAGAAAATGCACAGGCCATATTTGTACTTGAGGAAACTAATACCTCATCACCATCTTTAACTCCTAGAGTTTTTAAAGCAAGATGGAGAGCTGTTGTTCCACTTGTTGTTGTAATACCGAATTTACAACTGACAAAGTTACTAAACTTTTCTTCAAACTCTTTTACATATGAACCCTGTCCAATAGAAGAATTGTCTAAACAATCTTTAATATATTTTTTTTCGAGCTCACCTATTTTTATATCAAAAACTGGAATTTTTTTCTGCATATAAGTTTTTAGATTATGAAACTCTAAGTTTATATAATATTAATACAAAATTTAAAACAAATATTTAACTCTATATAAACCTAAAACTTTTTAGAGAATACTATTAATAATTTCGTGATTTAGTTTACCCTTAATATTTTTTGAGGTTAGGTAATTAAATTTATATTTTTGATACAACTTTTCATCAATTGACAAAGAAAAATTATTTTTGCTAAATTTTTTATTTATATTTATTAATCCAGTTTTTAATACTTTGGACATAAATTTCATCTCATCTAACATAGTAGGATTATTCTTAATAATCTGATTATTATAAATTAAATTAATAGGTTTTTTATTAATCACACAATAACTTACTGCTGTAGATGGACTAAGTGCAATAAGAAATTTTGAGAATGCGATTAATTTATTTGATGCATCAATATCTTTTCGAACCTCAAATCTTTTTAAGTAATACGGATTTTTGAAATGTCGAACTCTTGGATGTGGAATAATAATTACCCTAGATTTAAACTCTTTTTCAATTTTATGCAAAAAAGAATTTAAATCTTTATACCATATTTCAGTATTGTAATTAATTTTGTAACCAAAAAGCATTTTGTCTCCTGTAAAATATGGGGTTGTTGTATCAAGAAAAACTATGAAATTTTTTTTAGTGAATTTTGTTTTACTTGAGTGCATTAAAAGATGATTTGAATAATCACTTGAGTGTACACTTAAAAACTTTATTTTTTTTGCTTTCAAATGAGGTAAAATTTTTTTTTTATTTCCTGAATATAATATAATTAGCTCGTCCATTTTTAAAAACAATGCCGCTCTCTGAATAATTTTGGATTTAAGAAATTTAATAAGTCTCTTAAAGTTCGTAAAAAAAAGATGGAAAAATTTCTTAATTTTTTGATATACCCCATATCTATAGCTTTTATTTTCTACAGCAACTTCTGGAGATTTAAGTTGAATAATTTTAATCCTCGATTTGTATAATTCGTAATGTATTAATAAAGAAGTATAACTATCTAAACTTAATAAATTTATAACATTAACATTTTTATCATTTTTAATTTTATCTTGAAAATATTTTTTCCATTGAAAAAAATTATTGAAAATTTTTACTTTGCCGTATCTTTTTCCTGGAAAAGCTTTCTCCCAGTCTTTATTAACAACAGAAAATAAATCATTCACCTCAACTTTAGTTTTTAAATTTTTTTTTAGGTACTTTATTTGATATTTATAATCAACAAATTTTGTAAATTTGTCCGGCAATAAAACTATAAGCATAATTATTTTTTAAATTTATTAATTAGACTATTAATTATTTTTAATTGTTTTTTTTTATTCAAATCAAAGCTACTTGGTAAGCAGATACATTTTTCATAAATTTTTTTTGAGTTATCCAATTCATACTTTTGAAAATTTTTAAACGGTTTTTGCAAATGATTTGGAAACCAAACAGATCTTGTTTCAATACCCTCATTTTCAAATTTTTTTATGATTTGATTTTTAGATAATTTATATTTTTTTTTATCAATAAAAAGAATATTTAACCAATAGTTGGAATTGCAATAATCAGGTTGTTCAAGAATTTTAAGTCCTTTTATCTTATTTATTTTGTCTTTATAAAAATTATGAATTTTCTTCTTTTTTTTGATTATTTTATTTATTTCAGAAATTTGTGCTAAACCGACTGAAGAATGTAATCTTGAAAGACGAAAATTATACCCAACTTCGTTGTGAATAAAAAATGTTGGGTCATCTTTTGCCTGAGATGAGAGATATGAAGCTTTTATATAATCTTTTTTATCTTTGAAAATAATCATACCGCCTCCTCCTGTTGTAATTATTTTGTTAGCGTTAAATGATAGACAATTAATGTCTCCTACTGTAGCTGCGTGCCTCTTTTTTCCATTTATCTTGTAAAAGGATCCTAGACTTTCAGCAGCATCTTCTATTATTTTGATATTTTTTTTCTTACAAATATTTGTAAACTTTTTATCTAATCTTACCAAGTTACCAAAAGTATGAACTGCAATAACTGCTAATATTTTTCTTTTCGTTTTTTTGTTGTAACAATGACCATTATATTGAAAAGTTTGAGTATTTAAAAATTTAAGCGTTTTATCAATATCTAATAATAAATTTTCATTGCAATCTAGAAAAATTGGTTTGCAATTATTATAAACTATTGCATTTACTGAAGCTACAAAGGTGATTGATGGAACGATAATTTCATCATTTGCATTTGGGTTAAGTAATTTTACACTTAACTGTAAAGCTGAAGTACAATTTATAATTCCTAAAGCATAATTTGCTTTGATATATTTTTTGACTTTATTTTCAAAATCCTGGCTGGCAGAACCAGATGATGAAATCCATTTTTTTTTTACACTTTTATCTAAATTTTTTATTTCGTTTCCAAAAAAATATGGTGTTGAAAGATTAATTTTCATTTTTTTTTATTTTTGATATTAAGTTTATTATATTATTTCCCTCTTTTAATGTACAAATGTCTTTCGTGTTATTTTGTAGAATTCTTAAATTTTCTAATTTATAAGTTTCATTCATTGAAAACTTTTTAAACCTTATAATTTTTTTTTTTCTTCGTTCAATAAGATTAATTGAATTATTTAAAATATTAGCATGAACACTAAAGTTTTTACCATCAATGAATATTTCTCTGTTAGGTATTCTTGAAAAAAAATTAATTGTTAAGTTTATTATCGTTTTTTTAGGTGTAATACCATTGAGTATCAAAATATCGTCTACATCAATTTTTAAATTTGAAATTTTTTTGTTAAAAGATTTTAAAATTTTAATTTTTTTAAATATCCATAATAAATAATCTATTTCATGGCTTAGTTCAAACAAAACTCCTCCACCTAATTTTTTTTGTGAACTGACGGATTTTATGTAATTTTTTTTTCTCCAATTAGGTAGGTATGAACTGCAATTAACTCGCACAAAATAACATTTTTTGCCTTTTAAATATTTTTTTAAAAATCTTATTACCGGATGAAATCTTAAATTATATCCAACAAAGTATTTATTTTTAAGTTTTTTATTTAACTTTTCAAATTTTGTAAAAATCGGTTTTTCTATAAGTATCATCTTTTTGTTAAAATTTTTCTCCACAAACTTTAGATGTCGATAATGGTAAGGTGACGGAGAACAAATTAAAATATAATCTGGGTTAAAATTTATAATTTTTGTATAGTTTCTTTTCTTTAAATTTATCAATGTTCTAGATGAAATTAAAAAATAATTAAAATTTTTTCTAATTTTTTTTAAGTTTTTGAGATGTCTTTTTGCAATTGAACCAGAACCTATTATTAAAATTTTTTTAATCATATAAGATGAATTTTTTTCCATACAGTGAAATGTAAGGTTTAAAAAGTTTTGTTTTTGTTGCTCTAATTTGTTTTGAAAAATCTTTTTTTGATATATTCTTTTTTATCGAATAAATTTTTTCTAAATCTTTTTTTGTTGTTATTTTTTTTGACCATTTTATTTTTTTATTTTTTTGAATTAGTCTCGCTAAATTATTTTCATTTTTTAAAAGTAAATTCATTGTTATTTTTGCTTGCTTAAACATTAATTTATAAGTTTTTTCTAAACAACTTTGTACATTATCATTAACTCTTACTTTAAATTTCTTTACATTTAAAATTTTACCATTATCAATTTTCTGATTAATAATATGTGCAGTACATCCGTAATATTTTTCATTATTTAGTAAGGCAAAATTTACACATCCAATTCCTCTATATTTTGGTGTGCCAGGGTGAAAGTTTATTGCAGCTTTTTTGCATTTTTTTAAAAATTCTTTTTTTAATATGTAATAACTTCTAAAACAAAATATATAATCAAAATTTATTTTATTAAATTTAGAAATATTTATTTTTTCTCCAAAAAAATTTGATTGTAAATAATAAAAATTTTTACTTTTTTTTTTTAGAAAAGACTTTATCTTTTTTGTATAAACACAATCTTTTCTTCCAAAGAATAATACATTTCCCAGCATAACTAGACTTTATTGTATATTTTGAAATTCAATTAGTCTTATCCCTTTATCTATTGAAAAAGACCTTGCTTTTTTTAATCCATCTCCAAGGAAGTTAAATAAGTTTGCTGTTACAATCCCTGAGACCTCATTTTTTTTCAGTGTAGAAATAAAATGATCTGGTTTACCAGCTCCACCCATAAGCAAAACAGGTTTATTAAAATTAATAGTTAAATCTTTCAAACAGTCTAAATTTAAACCTTGCGCTGAACCATCTTTTTCTATTGAATTAATAATAATCTCTCCAAAATTAAGATTTTTTATATTTTCAAAATAGTCTTTTAGAGCCATTGATTTTTTTTCAGCTGAGTTACTAAAAGAATAGTTGATGTTTTCAATTTTTTTATAGTCTACCATTAAAGTTACAGCTTGTTCGCCATAAATTTTTGCAACCTTATTAATTATTCCATTTTTTTCATGGGCGAGCTGATTTATTAAAATTTTATCAGCTCCGTTAGAAAAACAATTTTTTGCTTGATCGAAGGTTCTTATTCCACCACCGAGTATTATTGGTACAAAGATCTTTTCTTTCAGTTTTTTTACATCTTTAAAATAGTTATTGATCTCATTTTTATCAGGATTTTTGGTAACTAAGGTTATCATTAATTCATCAATGTAATCACAAGTTTCACCAAAACCGAAATTGTTTTTTAACCATTCTACATCGCCCACTTGTTGTAGTCTAAAGTTTCTACTTAAATGGAAAAAACCTTTACTATACAATAATGAATAAATTATTCTTTTATAAACCATTTATCTCAGCTCTATAAAATTTTTTAAAAGTTTTAATCCTACTCTGTGGCTTTTTTCTGGATGGAATTGAGCGCCAAAGATATTTTTTTTTTCAATAAAAGATATAAATTGTTCTCCATATGTAGTTTTAGATACGGTTGCCAATTCATCAATTTGTTTTATTCTATAATTATGAATAAAATAAAAAGGTGAGGGATTTGGAATATTATCCCAAATTTTAGAGTTATTATGTTTAACAAAATTAAAACCTATATGTGGTAAAGGAAAATTATTTTGAGAGATAAACTTTTTACAATGACCTTTAAAAAAATTTAGCCCTTGTGACAAACCGTTTTCGTCACTTGTTTCAAACAATAATTGCATGCCTAAACAAATTCCTAAAATAGGTTTAGAGGTTAATGCAAATTTTTTTATAGTATCAAACCATCCGGATGATTGTAGCTTTTTACTAGCGGCATTGAATGAACCTACGCCTGGTAAAATTAAATGAGTATATTTGTCTAAATTTGAAACATTTTTTAAAGATTTAAAATTATAACCTAAATGCTTAATTGCATTTTCAATAGACTCGATATTTCCGAAGTCTGCATCAACGATAACTATGTTTTGTTTTAACATTAAAAAAATTACGAAATTTTAAATTTAGGAATCCATTTATTTTTTTTTTCGAATAAATCTTTATTAGCCCACTTATCTATATTTTCAAGAAATTGATTCATAGAAATTTTATAATAATCGCAATATTCCTCAAAATGTTTTTGAGGATAAATATCATCATATAGTTGAACTAACTGAACTGCTTGATCCCTAGACATTGCCCCTCTTCTCACGTCTATAGCAGCATCACTTGTAGCTCTTCCAAAACCAAACTTTAAATACATAAAATACATATGTAGTTCAAACAGACTTTGATCCGTCATAGAATAATTAGTGTATGTTCCCTCATTTAAAGTTTTATTTTCTTTTAAACCGCAATGTTCTTTAGCAACTAAGTAATTCCTGTAAGGATCCCAGTTCTCATAAAAACTCCAATGTGTTATTTCAATTTTTAAATTTTCTACTTCTTTTTTACTTGGGAAAGTAAACCAATATAATTGTTGGTCTGATATACCCTCTTTTTTTGCTTTAGCTATCACCTTGTCGTATCCTGACTCCATATAAGCTGAAATTTGATAATCTATTCCATAGATACCACTTTCTTTATGTTTTGCATCTCCTCCATATTCAACTTCACCATCTTCTGAGTAAAATATAAGAGGGATTTTCATTAATGTTGCTAATCTAAGAACTGATGTGTGTATACCAATTAGCCAACCATAATATGGAAATCCCATTTCAAATAGACCTATTTTATTTAGGACACGCATCGCCTCTTTATCGCCAGTAATATGAACATGGTCATATCCCTTTGCTATAAAACTTTCTAAATTTTCTTTGCCTAATTTTGTTTCCATGCTTGGTCTGAAGGTTACAGTTAAGGGATTTAATTTATATTTGTTTTTAATATTGTAGCTAACATAAGACCCATCTTTTCCTCCACTTACCGTAGTAATACAATCATATTTTTTTCCAGATGATTTATGTTTTGTTAATAAATTTTTAAGTAATATTTCTCTTTTTGACCAGTCTAATTTTTTTTTTTCTTCGGCCCACTGACAAGCAGAACAAAACTTTCTTTCATCAAAAGTTAAGCGTGGCCTAGTCGACGGCATCACACAATTTTTACACCAGAATAGATTTTCTAAAGTTTTATTACTCATTTTCTTTGTCAGATAGAAGTCCAGCCACCATCAACAGTAAAAGCAGATCCAGTAATATACGAAGATGCATCAGATGCTAAGAATAAAACTGATGCAGCAATTTCTTGAGGAGTTCCTAACCTCCCTAATGGGCATAATTCTGAGTAATTTTTAACAAATCTTTTGTCTTGGCTTTTATTTCGTCCCTTAACATGTCCTTGTATGCCCCCAGGGCAGATAGCATTAACTCGAATATTGTGTTTTCCATAATAAGAGGCTAGCTGTTTTGAAAAATTAATTATTCCTCCTTTTATAATAGAATAATTCATATTTTCTCTAATTTTTGTTTTTTTATAAACTGACATATTTTGTCCAACTAAACCGTAGATAGATCCAAAGTTAATTACAGTCCCTTTGATTTTTTTTTGTTTCATTGATTCACAAATTTTGTACGAAAGCCAAGTATGAGAGTTTAAATGCAAATCAACATTTTTTTTAAGCAATTTCAGACTATTTTTTGAAAAAGAACTTTGACTCCAATCTTTTGTCGATGGATATGAGCAATTAATAAATATATTGGGACATCCATATTTTTTGATAAAAATTTTTATTTTTTTATCAATGTTATTAATATCGTTCAAATCAAAATAAATATACTCAAATTTTTTATGAATAAAATTTTTTTCAAGTATTTTTCCTTTTCTTTTATCAATATCAAAAATATAAACTTTTGCATTAGCGGATATGAGGGCTTCTGAAATTTCTGATCCTAATAAACCGCAGCCACCAATAATGAATGCTTTTTTGTTTTTTAAATTAAATTTATTTAAATAGTTTTTTATCATCTTTTATAAGCAGTTTTACTAAATTTAAATCATAAATATCATCAATATCAATTGATCTATTTCTAGGCATAAAAAATATTGAAGACTTTTTGTTAAGTAACTTCATCTTTTTAAAGAGAGCCTCTCTTGAAAAGACATAGATAGATGCGTTCATTTCATAAACTTTTGGTGCGTCTTGTCTCCTGACGATATCAAAATCTGAGGTGAAACTTCTAGAAAATTTATCTGAATTTTTCTTATATTTAACCAGTTTTATTTGATTTTTTTGTCTCTCAACCATATTGAAATATGGATTTTTTTTAGCATCACATACTGAAATGAGGTTGCTAAATTTATTTTTTTTGAATTTTTTTATAGCTTTTTTTATATCATCAATTTTTCTTAAAGGTGCAGTAATATCAAGATCAACACATATTTTAAAAGATTTATTAAAATATTTTTCAGATTCAAGTAAAGCATGTCTAATAGCTAATAATTTTGAACTGTTATCTGATGAAAATTTTTTAGGCCTCAAAAACCAGGATTTAGCTCCATAATTTTTAGCAATACTTTGAATTTTTTTGGAGTCAGTTGAAACAATTATTTCATCAAAAATATTTGCTTTAATTGCTTGTCTAATAGTGTACGAGATAAGAGGTTTATTATTAATTTTTCTTAATGCTTTATTTGAAAGACCTTTTGATCCGCCGCGAGCACAGATAGTACATAATATAGTCATTGTTAAATACCTTTGTAAGATTTTTGCAAATCGGATAATTGACCAAGATCAGTCCAAGAGTCCGAAGGAATTAAATAAACTCCTGTTTTATATTTTTTTTTTAGACATTTTTCAATTAAGTCAGTCATTTCAAATTTTCTATTTTTTGGAATTAATTTTATTATTTCTTTTTTTACAAAATATAAGCCAGTATTAGCTATAAAATTAAATTTTGGTTTTTCGTCAATCGAAATTAAATTATTTGCTTTGAGTTTACAAAAACCATAAGGAAAAACATGCTGAGTTTTAGATGCTGCTAATGTTATAAAGTTTTTATTTTTTTTATGATTATCATAAAACTTGTTATAATCAATTTTAAATAAAGTATCACAATTCGCAATTATAAAATCATCTGAATTAATTTTTTTAACAAAATATATTCCACCGGCTGTACCCAGCTTTTTAGGTTCTTTAACATAATTGATTTTAAAATTATTTTTTTTCGATTGAAAGTAAGATTTAATTAGTTCTGCTTGATGATTTAGAACTAGATGAAACTTATTAAAATTAAAATATGTGAAGTTATCAATTATATGTTCAAGCATAGGTTTTGAATTAATTGGTATTAATGGCTTCGGTAAAATTTCTGTATAAGGTTTAAGTCTTTCACCTTTTCCGCCTGCCATAATTACAACATCAATTTTTTTAAGTTTTAATTTTACTTTTTTTGAATTGAAAATCTGAGGCCAAGTAATAACTTTTTGTACAATATTCTTTGAGTCAACAACTGGTAGCGCACCGTATTGACCTTTAATAAAAATTTTGGAAATTGTATCTAAATTTATATTATTTAAATTAATTTTTTTTGGTGATTTATTATACAGGGATTTAATATTTGAGTTAATTTTAACATTTTTTAATAAAGCTTTTTGGATATCTCCCTCGGTCAAAGTCCCAAGTAAAGAATTTTTATTGTTAACCACCACCACAGTTCTGGTTCCATTTTTTTTAATTTTAATTATAGCTTTTTTAATTGTTTCATTTTCACCAATTAAAAGTTTATTTTTATTTTGCATTTTAATAATCAAAAAATTTTTTTGTTAGGATTCCTTTTAAATTTACTTTTTGTAAAAATTTTATAATTTTATCTGAACTTTTTCCACCATCATATGGATTTTTAATTTTTTTCAAAGTTTTTTTAAATCTTTTTGAATACAATAAATTAATTTTTGACTTAATTTTTTTCTCATTATAGTCAACGTCTATAATACTTTTTGCCTTTATCCTTCCATTTTGTCTATTGCCAATATTAATTGTTCCTTTTTTATAAGATGGCATTTCAATAATTCCGCTCGATGAGTTTCCCAACATAAAATCCACTTGATTGCAGAGTGAATAATAAAGCTCATCACCTAGTGACTTAAATAAAAAACTGTTTTTATTTTTTTTGACGAATTTTTTTATTTCTTTAGTTATAGTTTTAAAATTACTATCAGCCCCAGGCATTGTAAAAATTAATGTTGTATCTGTTAATTTTTTTAAACTATTTAAGATAGTAATAATATTTTTCTTATTTTGACTTCGAGATTGAAGAGTCTCTGAATGATAAGTTATCAATATTTTTTTTTTAAGAAATTTAATTTTTAATCTTTTTTCAATTTTTTTTTTATTAAGAAACTGAATTTTTTTTAGTGACTCCACCCCAAGGGATCCTACATTAAGTATATACTTTTTATTTTCACCCAGTTGTTTAACCCTATTAAAGTGTTCTTTTGTGGAAACAAAATGAATATGTGATAACTTTGTTATAGAGTGTCTCAGAGCTTCGTCAATTGCTCCCTCAGTTTTTTCACCACCATGTATATGTGCGATAGGGACTCGATTAAAACAAGCTGCGACTGCTGCTGAATAAATTTCATAACGATCTCCTAAAATCATTAATAAATCAGGTTTTATTTTATTAAAGGTATTTGAAAACAATTTAACACCCAATGAAAAATATTGAGAGATATCATCTTCATTATCATTATTTATTTTAAGATTTAGCTTTCTTCCAATTTTTATTTTTGAATTTACGATTTGATTAAAAGTGTTACCAAAATCTTTTGTCATATGAGAACCTGTAATTATAAAATTACTCTTAAAAAATTTTGTATCATTAATTTTTTTTATTAAATTTTTTAAGATAAAAAACTCAGCTCTGGAGCCTGAAACTATACAAATTTTCATTAATTAAATCTTAATATTTTGATCTTCATCAAAATAAAATTTAGAATGTTTTCCTAATACGTTGTTCCATTGTGATGCCGATATACCTTGTTTAGCTCTTTTAGTAGTTATATTTTTAGTTGAAAATTTATCGCCTGGCTTAATTTTTGATAATGCAACGATTTGTTTTCTAGCAATTTTAGCTATTCTCAATTCTTCTTTATAAGGTTTTTTTTGATACCCTCCTATACTTTTTTTAAAATCATTTAATTTTTTCACGTAGTTCACTAACTCTTTAGGAGATAAACTTGCTTTGTGATCTGGGCCTTTCGCAAATTTGTTTAAAGTGAAGTGTTTTTCAAAAATTTGAGCACCAAAAGCTAGAGCAATTAGAGATGCCTCGTATCCAATGCTGTGATCGGAATAACCAACATTTAACTTGAGTTTATCTTTTAAGTACTTTACTGACATCAAATTTAATTTTCCAATATTTGCCGGGTACTCTGTACTACAATGTAGGATTGAAATATTTTTTTTTTTCATTCCATTTTTTGTTAAAATATTTATAGCGTTCTTAACCTCAACTAGATCACTCATTCCAGTAGATAAAATTATTTTTTTTTTTAAAGAACCAATATATTTTAAATAGGGTATATTATTTATTTCTCCTGAGGGTATTTTAAAAGTGTTAACTTTTAATTTTTTTAAAAGTTTTATACTATTAATATCGAAAGGACTTGATAAAAATTTAATTTTTTTTTTCTTACATCTTTTTATTATTTTAATAAAATCTTTTTTTGATAATTTAAGATTATCTAAAAGTTTAAAATGGGTTTTATTTGATGATCCTTTTTTTTGATATTCAGCCAAACCTAAATTCATTGTGGTTACTGATTTTGGGTCGAAAGTTTGAAACTTTATATAATCAGCTTTTGCTTTAGAGGCCGCATCAATCATTTTTAAAGCTTGAGATAGTTTACCGTTATGATTTACACCAGCTTCAGCAATTATTGTAATTTTTTTGTTCATTAAAAAATTTATATTTTAATAATGGAAATTTGATTTTTTAAAATATTTCAAATTTTCTTTTTTTTTATACCAATTAATTGTTTTAATTAATCCAATTTCAAGACCTTTCGCACCCTTGGTTTTTGGTGACCATTTCAGAATTTTTTTGGCTTTTTGTATTGAGGCTAAAAGTCTGAGAACTTCACTTTTATTTGGTCTTTTTCTAATTTTTTTTGTTTTAAATGTTTTATTGATATTTAAAATTCTGCAAATTTTTTTTGCAAGTTCTTTTATTGAAATTTCATATCCAGAGCCAATGTTAATTATATTGCCAATACTTTTTTTATTGCCTATAGCTGAAATTATACCCTCAACTGTATCCTCTACGAATAATAGATCTCTTTTTGGAAACAAAGATCCAATTTCAATTTTATCATTATTTAATGCTTGAGTTATTATAGTGGGTATTATCGCTCTAGTAGATTGCCTAGGGCCATATGTATTAAAAGGTCTGATTATAGATACAGGTAATCCATAAGATTTGAAATATGAAAGCGCTAATTGATCAGCGGCAACTTTTGAAGCTGCATACGGTGACTGAGCGTTAATGAGAGAGTCTTCTTTTATTGGTACACTTTTAGGTGTTCCATATACTTCACTTGTTGAAATTTGAATAACTTGTTTAATTTTTCTATTAATGGATGAACTTAATATATTTAATAAACCAGTAACATTTGTTTCAATATAAGATCTACTAGCCGTATAAGAGTAAGGTATACTTATTAAAGCAGCTAAATTAATTACTACATCGATTCCTATTAAAGATCTGTCAATAAATTCTTTGTCTCTGACGTCTCCTAAAATTACATCAATTTTTTTTTTTGTTCTGTCTTGGAATGTATCTATCCAGCCTAATGAATTAAAAGAGTTATAAAAAACTAATGCTTTTACTTTATGGCCCTTTTTTAATAATCCTTCAACTAAGTGAGACCCGATAAATCCTTCAGCTCCTGTTACAAGTATTTTCATATTAATTGGGTTTAGAGTTTAATAGCCTATAATCTTTTATAGTATCTACTTCAAACCACATTTCTTTATAATCTACAATTTTTATAATATTTTTATTTTTTTTTACAAATTTTGAAAAAAAAGATGTCATATCAATTTTGTAAATATCAATTTTTTCAACTTTAATAAAATTTAAAATTATTTTCCATCCTGTAGGTGTAATTTTAAATATACCGGCAAATTGTCCTTTTATTGATTTGATGCTTTTTGGCTTTTCTCCAATATTAGTTAAATATTTCGATTTATTTACATTTTTAAATTTAAAGCTTTCTAGGTCTTTAAGTGGTTTTTTAAATCTTTGTTTCCAAAGTTTTTTCCAATTTACATTATTTAATATTACAATATCACCTTTTTTATCTTTCAATGCTTGCAAAGCTTTTTTCTTAAAAATTATATCGGAGTAAGATATGATGCAAGTATTTTTGGATAGTACTTTTCTTGCACAATAAAGAGAGAAAAAAATACTTGTTTTATTCCATTTTGAATTAAAAAATTTTTTAAATTTATAAGAATTAAAAGAATTTTTTTTATATCCAACTACAATACTTATATTATCAATGTTACTATCCTTAAAGTTTTTAATTATTAAATCTAAATATTTTTTACCTTGATACCTATTAAATGATTTAGGCTTTTGAGAGGTCAGTTTTTTAAGTCGTGAGCCACGTCCAGCTGCTAAAATTAAACCCTGCATGAATTAACGGTTTTTTTTTTTACAAAGAAACATTGTGCTTGATCCAATATGTCTTAGGAAATAAGAAAAAATTGTTAATTTATTTAAATTAACAAGAAGAAAATCTATTGATGAAAAAATTATTTTACTAAAAATATTTTTATTATCATAAAAAAATGGATAACCGCAGGATGATGAAATTTCAAAGTTATTATTTTTAATTATTTTTTTTAATCGATTATAAGAAAATAACCTTCTTTTTACCTTAAACTTCCACACATCTTTGAAGCCCGATGAAATAATCCATGAGTTCATCCACCAAGAATTTTTATATTTGTTAAAGAACTTTTTAAGTTTTGTTTCAAGTAATATTGATTTAATGGTTGTTGAATGCGAATATTGAAATTCCTCTTTTAAAATAATACGTGATATACCAACAATAAATTTTCTTAAAGTAATCATTTCATTTATAGAAAAAGTGTTAGTTTGTGCTATGATCAAATGTCCATTTTTTTTTAGTACTCTTGAGCATTCATTAAAGCACTTTTTTAAGTCCATAACATATTGTAAAGCTCCAACTATTACTATGGCATCCATGCTATTGCTTTTAATTTTAAATTTTTTCTCCATCGAGCCAACCATAAATCTAGCTTTACCTTTTGAAACTGCTGATTTATTTCTTTTTTTTGCAAAGTCAACTTGATGAGATGAAATTTCTATTCCGTAAAACTTTTTACAAAACTTCATGAAATGTTGCGTATTCTGACCTGCTCCAAAACCTAGCTCCAGCATATTTAATTTTTTCTTATTGCTTATATTTTTAAGGTATTTTATTACTATGTTTCTTCTTCCTTCTAAATAATATGTGATTCCATCTTTCGATGTATATTTATAATTATCGTATTTTTTTACGTAATTATAATGATTCCATAAATCTGATATATTTTTTTTGTAAGAATTAATTGATGTCATTTACTTTAGCCAAATAATTTCTTTAATCTGAAGTTATTTACCTTATTAGTTTGTTTATCTCTTTCTGGATGCCACATCCAGCCCTCTATTTTTAGTTTTTTATGTTTAATGGATTCAATATCACCTTTATTGGTAGTTGTCGTTATACTAAAATTTTTAGGGCATGAATTTAATGCATAGTCATGATAACTATTTACTACTGATGGAAAGTTCTCTTTTGTCAAATTAATTAATTTATGGTTTTTTCTTACGTGATTTTTAACTTTGATCAATTTTGATTTATTTAATACGCCCATCATTTGCATACCTTGGCAAATACCTAAAAGTGGTATTTTATAATTTTGTGAATATTTTATTAATAGTAGTTGCATTTCATATCTTATTGATTTTTTATCTACATCATTGCCTCCAGAGAGGACAATACCTTTAGGATTTAATTTTTTAAGAAAACTTACTATTATTTTATTAGATTGCTTTATCGTTTGATTGGGTAATACTATTGGATTATAAGAATTATTTTTTAACCATCGAATTAACGAATGGTCGATAACATCATTAACCTCGTTTCTTTTTTTATTTATAATAACTTTAGGATTCACAATTACTATTTTCATTTGGTTAGTTTGTTTCTATCCTTTTTAAGGGGCAATTAAGTATTATTTGGTCCTTATCTTTAATTTCCTCAAATATTTTTTCCCCAATACCTATTGCAGCCGGGATTTTTAACTCATTGCATCTGATTGCCATATGTGAGTTCGCACCTCCAAATTTAGTTATTAATCCTTTAATGTTAAAATTAAACAACCAATCAAATCCTGGATCAGCATTCTCTATTAATATTATTTTTTTACTGAGTGAAACCCTTTTTATATTAGAACTGTTAGTAATTCTTTTCATTTTGGAAAATACTTTATTTTTACCTATAAAATTTGGTGATGAAACTTGAAATGGAATAACATCAACTCCTTCAGGATCTACTAATAGCATAGGAAGTCTTATATTTAAATGAACGTTATATTTTTCTTTATTTATTTGAATCATTTTTTTCAATTTTTTTTTAAAAGATCTATTATTATTTAATTTTACAACATCATTTACCTCACAGAAAGAAATTTGTTTTTTAGATAGTTCATTTTTTTTCGCAATATCAGAAATTTTTTTTAAAATTAAATCAACATTTTTTGTGAATATAAATTTACTGTACTCTCTCGAGGCAATTGCATTTTTAAGATAATTAAAAAAGTTATCTACAGTCATTTTAATATTATTCTTTTTCAAAATCTTTGCTATATTTTTTCTTTTAAAGTTTTTTAGTTTAAAAATATTATTTTTTTTTTTCGATAAGTTTTTTCTTAGAAAAAAATCTTTTTTAAAACTTGAATAGTTTTTGGAATTAATATCATATGTTCCTGGTCTAAGATGGCCATATTTTTTTTTGAAAGATTCAAAATTAATCTGATTTTTTGACAATAGCTCACAATCGTTTATAAATTTTGATGTGACGGTTTCGAAACTTGATTTAAAATTATCTACATCTTGGGGGGTAATAATTTTTTGTCTGGTAAGTGACCTTAATAAGTTTTCAGCAATGAAAGCATGTCTTGCAAGTGCGGAAAATGGGATTACACCAAAATTTTTTGTAAATAAAATTATTTTTTTTATATCTTCTTGTAGCTTATTTTCTTCGAGTTCCCTATTTAAGTAGTGAATTTTTTTTAAATTAATATTTATAGAACCTTCATCAAAATTATTAAGATTTTTAATAAAAATTTCTTTATATCTATTTTTTAAAATCTGTGTTTCTTTTTTTGTTAAGAGTTTTGGGTATAATTTTCTTATCCTTTTTTCAAAATCAAACAAAAAACAGTTAATTGAAATATCAAATTCAATTTTATCATGAAAAGTAGGATTTTTTTTTAATTTATAAATATTAAAATCTACAATTTTTTTTTTAAATTTTTCTGATAAACCACTAGGCAAATAAGATAAAAAACTTTTTCTAACATCTATGAATGATTGATTTAAAAAGACTTCCATTAAAGCCTTTTTTTTAAAGTTATCATTATACCCCATAATTTTTCTAGCTTTTATCCACGCGTTATTTAAAACTAGCTCTTTATATAAAGAAGACAGTAAGGGATAAGGATATTTACCAATTATTTCAGCTGGATTCCAATCTGGCATTTGACCATAAACGGTATTCCAATTTTTCATTTTTATTGAAATCTTGTTCTTTAAAGAATTTAAACATCTGTTAATTTTTTTGTCTTGATATAATGAGTTTTTTTTAGCAAGTAAGAGAGGTCTGACCTGTAAAATATAAATGTCTAAATTTTTTGTTATTATAAATTCAATATCTAAAGGAATTTTTTTGTATATATCCTCTATTTCCTCTATAGATTTCAACAGTTTGAAAAATCTTATAGATTTAACATCTGATAGTTTTTTGTTGTAAACAAATAATATTCTATTTGAGTTCTTTGTAGTTCCTGAAGTAACTGTATCCGATTTACCGCTAACATCATCATAATTAATTACATAATATTTTGCTCCAGTACTTAAATCTCTGTTAAATACAACTCCAGAGGAATTAATTGAAGAAATTTTTCTTTGGATAAGAATTTTTGATTTTTTGTAAGAACTTTTTCTATAACCCTGAATTACAATTTTAATTTTTTTTTCCACATCTCTGCTATTTTTTGAGTTTACATTTAGAAAAGATTTATATTTTCCCGCATTTGAACTTTCATAATTATCCTCGTCAGAGGCTGAGGATCTAATTACTATTTTTCCATTAAATTCTGATTTAATTTTTGATATAATTAATTTTTTATTTTCTTTCCATTCTGAAACAGAAAAAAAATAAGTTTTTGGAATTTTGCTTAATTTGATCTTTTTTTTTAAAAAATCTAAAGTTTCAGCTTTTGTTTTAAACATTTTTTATTTTGTTTATTGTCAATAGCCTAAGAATGGGATGCATTATATAGTAATAAGAATTTTTTATTTCTTTATTAATTTTGAACTTAAATTTTTTTTTTTCTAATTTTTTTAAGGCTGAAACTAAATTTAAGGCTCTTATTTTTGCGTCGTAACTTTTATCGATACTAGTTATGTTTTTAGGTATTGGATACTCATTAGAACAAATAATTTTTCCTTGATCAATTTTATCACTTAAAGAAAGTGTGTCACACCAAATTTTTTTATCTTTTAAAAGTGAGTAATATATTGTTGTGCTACCCTTGTATTCTGGCAATTTACCTGAGTGAGAATGTATGAAAAAATTTTTTTTTAATAAAGATTTATCTTTTATAATTCCTTTCTTGCCAGGATATAGAGATACTAAGAATAATTTGCTTTTTAAATCTTTAAGATATTTTGAAATACTTGGGTTGTTTATTTGAGTAGTATTAAATATTTTTAAATCGATTTTTGTTTTATATTTATTTAGAAAAATTACAATCTTTTTGTTGAAGAACTTTTCTTTTCTATCTTTTAAAAAAACTATTTTTTCTGGTAAAAGATTATTCTCTTTTAAAATTTTAAGATAAGTCATTGAGCGTTGGTTGCTTGAAATTATTAATGTTGATTTGTAATTTTTTCTAAGCATGTTTTTTCAAAATTTAATAAAGAAATTAGCAATTCCAGTTCTCTAATAGTGAATAAAATTTTTTTTGATAAAGATAAATTATCGATTATTTTTAAAATACAATTTAATTTTTGTATTTGATTTAAATTTTTTATATTCATCAATAATAACCCAAGATATAGATAGCTTAAATTATTTGTTTCTTTTCCATTTTTTTTGAGAAGTCTTAAATGCACATTAAATTTTACATAAAAACTAAATATTTTTTTTTTTTCAGAGGTTGACAATTTTTTTTTTAAAAACGATTTTTGTAAAAATTTAAATATATAATCGTCATTTGGTAATTTTTTTTTTTGGATTTTATTTAATTTTTTAAAACAATTTTTTAAGAAATTTATTCTAGATTCTTTGAATAAAATGAAAAATTTTTGATTAACAATGGTCGACTCAGAATATTTATTCTTAATACAATTGCGAATATAATTTTGATAGGTTAACACTATAAAAGATTTTTCTTTCTTTTAATAAAGATTTTTTCAAAATTTAATAATCTTTCAAAATTTTTTTTTGATGCATAAAATTTTATCTTTTTGAATTTTTCTTTATATAAATTTGGATCTATTATTCTTGGACAATTTTCTCTTATCATTATTTCTTTTGTGCTTTTGCCTTTTTTTGTTTTCAAGAATTTACATATTTTATCAATGTTAGGATCGGTATTTACAGCAAAATCCTCAAATTCTATAAAAATACAATTTTTTTTATTTTTATACTTCTTAAAATTTTTATATTCTTTCTCCTGACAATACAGGACCATATCTATTATCCTATCTGTTGTATTATTTTTGCGATATTCATTGTTTTTATTAATGTAATAATGAGGAAAAATATTTTTATTATTTTTAAAAAGTACAACTTCATTAAATCTAATTTTTTCAAGTTTACCCATACCATGCTTATCCCAAGATGCTACGGTATCTATAGGGTTCCTATAAATATTTATGAATTTAAAACCATCGCTCACTTTAGACCAATAATCGTAAAGCATAATTCCATCATGTGTATCCATGCAAAATATTGTTTTATTTTGAATATGTTTGGTAATTACATGCTCACCTCTTTTTATTAGTATTCTATTCGCAAGTTCTTTTGTATTCTTAGCTGTAAAAATACTAGTTTCGTCCTCGATCCTAAAATTAATATTTCTTCCTATTAATTGTTCATAAAAACTTTTATCTAAATAATGTCTTACCAAAAAAATCGCAGATTCTTTATTTATCATTCTTAAATTGGCCAAATGAAATATTTGATCAACAACTAATAATTTTCTTAAATGTTCAACTTTACTCAAGGAAGAAACAATCGGAGCTACCATACTTTTTCCTGAGCAATAAGTTCCCGTTACAACGGCTACATTTTTAAAGTAACATTCTTTATATAATTTTATGTTATTCATAACTTTTTTAGAAATTTATTTATATTTTTATTTTGTAATATCTTTTTAGATATTTGATTTAAAGTTTTTTTCTTAAAGTCATTTTTTAAAGTAATATTATTATTAAAAGGTTTATAGTATTTAATATGAACTCCAACTACGTCTTTTTTATTTGAGTAAATCTTTCTAATATTTCTTTTTTTAAGAGTATTTATATGAACGTCTAAAAATATTTGAAAATATCTTTTATTATTTTTTTTATTCCAATTAAGCCATTTTTGAGATATTGAAAGTAAAGAAACTATTATCAAAACATTCAAATTTTTATCAATAAAATTGACCAGCTTAGATACTCTTTCTGCATTAATTTTTCTATCTTTTAAATTGTGACCTAAGTCATTAAATATATTTCTAAAATTATCACCATCAATATGAATTGTTTTTTTCTTAATCTTTTTTGATAGTCTGTGAATTAGATTTTTAGCTAAGGTTGTTTTACCGCTGCCAGATAATCCTGTAATCCAAATTATCATTATTAATTTTTATTGTCTGATTGGTTGGAAGTTTTTGATAGAAATTTCTTACTTAAAAATATGTATAAAAGTATTGTAATAATCGATGCTGAAAAGGATAGAATCAAATAAAATTCAATTACGAAATGTTCCTCGTAAAAATTTGAAAATAAAATTAAAAAAATACAAAAATGTTGTAAATCTAACAATAAACAAGTTGCAAAATTTAAATATGTGTTTCTGTAATAAGGTTTAATTTTTTTTCTTTTGTTAATATCATTGCACCATCTAGCTAGTGCTGAAAAACGATCTAATATCAAATGCTGAATTGGTAAAAGAAGTAGAATTATATAGTAAAAATTTTTATCAAAAAGTTTGTTATCTATACTTAAAAGATAATTTATAAATATTATATGTAAAAAGCCAATTACTATAATATCAAATAAACCATCAATAAATCTTCCATGAAACGATGTTTTTTTTTGGTATCTAGCTACAAGACCATCTGCAAAATCAAAAATAAAAGAGAGAAAAATTAAACTTACAATAATATGTAATTCAATAAAGAAGGACTCCGCTAAAATTAGAGCCAATAAACCTGAGAGCAAACTAAGTGTGCTTATAAAATTTGGGTTTAGTTGAATTAAAAATGGTGAAATGATTAAAGCCAAAAACCTGTAAATCCCCTCAAAAAAAGAGTTTTTTGTATAATCAAATAAATGTATTTTATTAGTCTTTATCAATGATTTATATAATTTTATCATTTTTTTATTTAGTAGTCTTATGTAAATTGATTTTATTATTTTCAACTTTAAAAATTTTATCGCAATATTTAAGAATATTCATGTGATGACTTATTATTATAATTGTAAATTTGCCTTTTAATTCTCTTATTTGTTCTGCGATATAGTTTTCACTCTCTATATCCAGAGAACTCGTTGCCTCATCCATAATAACAACATTTTTTCCATGATAAAACGCTCTGGCTAAAGCAAGTCTTTTATTTTGACCCCCTGATAGTCTGATTCCATCTTCGCCCAAGATCGTATCAAGTTTTTTTGGTAAATTATCTATCACATTTTTCATGTTAGCTCTTTTTAATGCATCAAATAATCTATTATAATCAATTTTATTTTTGTCTGAGTACAGGGTAACATTTGTCTTTATGTCTTCATCAAGGATTATAGGTTCTTGTGGCAAATAAGCAATTTCGCCTTGAAAAATTTTTGAGGATCCCTTGGTTAAAACATTATTAAAAAATATATTGCCCTCTGTTGGATTTAAAAGACCAAGTAATATGTCGACTAAAGTAGTTTTGCCTGAACCGGACTCTCCAATTATACCAATACAATTATTTCTGCTAACTGAAAAGTCGGAATTTTGAAATACTTTTCTGTTAATATTTTTATAGTTAAAACTAAAATTTTCTAATTTAATAGAATCGAATTCTTTATTATTTTTTTCATTTTTTGTTTCTTTGTTTTTATTTTCTTTATATTGTTCTAAATCTTCACATACTTTTTCTACTGAATATTGGACATATCCAATTCTACTTAAGCTACTTGTTATTAGGGATAAACTTGGAAGCAGTCTCAATCCTGCCAATAAAAATACCCCAAGAGCGGGCAAATAATTTTTAAAATCTAAATTTTTAGAACTTAGTATCATAAAAACTATTAGAGCTGATGATACAACAAAAAATTCAAAAACATATCTTGGGCTGTCACTAATTAATGATGATATTTTTTGTGTTCTGTAAATTTTAGAACCAAATATTGCAAGTTTTTCAGTAAAAAAATTTTCTCTTGATAATATTCTGATTTCTTTCAATCCTCGCATACCAGAGTCTATGTTCTTGTACATTTGTTTTGCTGCATCAACTTTTTCTTTACCAAGTTTTAAATTTATCGGTTTTAAAATAAATTCGTAAATAATGAAAATTGGCGTTATTATTAAAAAAAGGAATAATAAAATTTTAAAATTTAATAAAGCTAAAAATATTATAATTACTACAAATATTATTACTTCACTTATGACCCTAAGCATAGAGTCTATATTGCTCAGACAATCACTGCATAACTCTCTTACATTTCTTATATACTCGCTTGTTGTTCTTAAAATATAATCTTCATATTTCATATTTTGATAAGCACTCATTAATTTTACTTGAAGCTTTGCATATTGCTTAAATGCAAATAAAGAAATTAACCATCTAATGATAATTGAGAAAATAGCTTTAAGAAAGAAAACAATTAAAAGAAATATTGTAAAAAATAAAATTAAATCATCAGTTTTAATTGAATTAAACATTATAAATTTCGATGTAAATGTAGTTGCGCTATTATTTTCTAGATCAAAAATTGAAGAAATATATGGAGCAATTAAACCTAAACTAATTAAGTCTAAAGCGCTTGAAATTAGCATTAATATTATTAAAAATGATACATAATATTTGTTAGCCCCAATCAAATTTATTAGTTTAAAAAGATTTCTTATTTTATTCATTAAAATTCAGATATAAAAATTAGTTTATACTTAAACCAATTTTCTTAAGATTATTTTTAAAATTTTTATTCTCTTCGTCAAAAATTATTATTGGGTCAATAAATTTTTTTTTTACAACTTCCCACTCCGAGTCACTAGTTTGAAATATGAAATCCAAACATCTGAAAATTTCCTCTTTGTTGCCCTCATTTGTCCAAAATGGACCTTTAAGATTAAAATTTCCAGGCCAACCATATCTGTGGCTCCTTCCTCCGCTAACATTGCTTAAATCATAAACAACATTTAAATGAGCTACTCTTTTGCCTCTAGACATAGCCTCATAGCCAGTTGAACAATCTATTACTGCAAAATATTTGTATCTATTAAATTCCTCATAAACTTGAAATTGCTTAGTTCTTTTTAAAAAAGTAAATTTTTTTCCTTCTAAGATTTTTTCGTAATAATTTTTTTCTTCATCATAATTTTTTTTATTAAATTGCCTTGGGGCAATAACTAAATTGAGATTTTTATTTAAACAATATTCATACAATATATTGAGAACTATTTTTCTTTCTTTAAAGTTAAATTCATATTTTGATATATCTTTTCCATTTTCAAGAGGAATTCTTGTTTTATTACTATTAAGCCAATTATGATATTGTGACATAAATAAAAGATCACTTTCATTTTTAGTAGATTGATTTTTAAATGTATTATTTTTTATTGAACCAGATTTATAAAACTTTCCATCTAAATGTTTCTGAAATTCGTTAATCATTGCCTCTCCCCATAGAAAAATATGATCGATTTGATTTCTATTTTTAAATTTTTTTCTAGCTTCAACAATTGTATTTGGATGATATTTTCCATCATATCCTAATGAAATGTGATGCTGGCAAATAATAAATATTTTATCTTTAAAATATTTTTTTAGATCCCAAAACATAAGAGTATAATGTGAAAAACAAATTAAAAATTTTGGGTTTACAACTTTTATTACCTCAATAGTATAAATTTTAAAAATTGGAAGATGTGATAGAAAAAAAAATTTTTTAAAAATTGCTTTTAAAAATAAAAATAAAAATAATTCTTTATACCTAGTTTCAAAAATAAAACACTTAGTATTTTCAAAAAAATGTGCGTAACCGCTTCTAAATATATTTTCATCGTAAATAAATATTTCTTTCTTTGGTGGAAATTTAAGTATCTTTTTAGATATTAATATCTGTATAAGCTTGTTTATTAATTTCATGAGAGTCGATTAAAATTATTTTATGATTTTAAAAATCTTACTAATTTATTCGCAACAAAATTATAAGCTAATTCTTGAGCCTCAACAGTCATTCCTCCAATGTGAGGTGTAATTAAAATTTGTCTTTGATTTTTTTTTGCATATTTTATTAATTTATTATTTTTTTTTGCAAATATTTCATTTTCTAGAACATCAGTAGCGTATTTAGCTTTTTTATTTTTTTTTAAAAATTCGATTAAATCTTTCTCATTTACGATATCTCCGCGAGCAGTATTAACCACAACTATATTTTTTTTTAATTTATTTAAAAAAGATTTGTTAATTAGATGATATGTGTTTTTTTCAAGATGAACATGCACTGATATAATATCCGATATTTTCAATAGCCGTTTTAAATTAGAAATTTTTTTTATTTTTTTTGAAAAAGACTTTTTATGAGGATCAAAAAAATATACTTTTGAACCTAAGGATTTACAATAATTTGCATATTTTTTCCCTAGCCTACCAAATCCAATAATACCTACCGTAAGAAAATTCATTTGATGACCAATAAATTTAGTATAGTCCCATTCACCCAATAAAACAGATTTATTACTTATGGCAATATTTCTAATAGATGCTAATGTAAGAGCCAAAGCATGTTCTGCTGTTGATGAAATTTTATTGATAAGTTTTCTTTCTTCTTTTAAAGAAATTATTTTAATTTTCTTTTTTTTAGCATAATTTAGATCTATGTGATTGGTTCCAGTTGAGGCAGTAGCAATAACTTTAAGTTTTTTAGCTTTATCAAGAATTTTTTTACCAAGAAAAACTTTTGATTTATTTGGGTTAGTAAAAATCGCACTATATTTATGAATTTCTTTTTCAACTTTTTTAGAACTTGGATTAGGTAAAATTTTAAGTTTTCCAGCTTTGGTTAGATGATATTTTACTTTTTTAATATGTTCGATAGGGGTAATTGATAGAATACTTTTGCTGTTACTAATCATTTTTTTTTATAATCGACTCAGCAGTTATAAAATCAACTCTAGTATCAATATTCATAACTCTGTTTTTAGATAATACGTATGGTCTGCTGTTTTTAGATCCATATCTTCTACTTTCATTCATTAAATGAGATCTTTTAATTGCATAAATTGAACCGCTTCTAACATAAGCATAAGGTTTTAAATCTTGCCTCCTGCTTTCTGGCTTTTCACTCATAAAATCAACAATTTTGTCATTTATAATTTTCTTCAATCTTCTAGGATGATGATCTTCAACTTTGTGAACGGCTATAACGGTATCTGCGTTAGTATTGATAATTTTTTTTATAATTTTATCAATATCGTCTGATTTTTTTAAAGGATTTGTACACATTAACTCAACAATTATATCGTATTTAAATCCATCAGTTTGTTCTACAAATTTTACAGCGTGCTGAAGTGCTTTTACTGAGCTTGCTTTATCTGTTGCTAGATGCTTAGGTCTTAAAAAGGGCACATCTGCTCCATTTTTAATCGAAATTTTTTTTATTTCCCTGCTATCTGTGGAAACAATATACCTGTCTATTAATTTACTTTTTAGTGCTTCTTTAATTGTGTACCAAATAAGAGGTTTATTGTTAATCTTTTTAATATTTTTCTTTTTAACCTCCTTAGAACCACCTCTAGCGAGGGTTATAGCTAGCACTCTTTTTTTTTTCATTGGGAAAGTAATTATCCAATACCTTTCCAAGTATTGCCGTTCTTAGTATAATGATGAAAAACTTCTAAACTTGGATCGTATAATATTTTTTTCTTATTTTTAATTATTTTTTTTGCCCAATATCTATCTTCTTTACCAGTAAGATTTTCATTAAAGGGATACTTTTTCAAAATAGTTTTATTGTAAAATGCAAGAGCATTATGCAAAAAATATCTATTTTCCAATTTAGAAAACATGTTTTCAACTTTTACATTTGTAAAATTGCTCCATAAATATCTTTTTGTGATTTTTTTTCCGTTATATACTGGTATTTGATTTCCAAATACACATGCAAATTTTTTTAATTGATCGATAAGTTTTTTAACATTAATTTTATTTAGCACGCAGTGCGCTGAGATAATTAAAATATATTTATTACTTGCATGTTTCACACCTACATTTAAAGCTTTGCCGGGTGAATAATTTTTAACACTTTTTATTTTTATTTTTGTATATTTGTTTTTCATTTCGTTCTCTAAATCTGGAGCTTGAACAAAATATTTTACTATATCTAATGTTTGATCTGTAGAGTTGTTATCTACAATTATTATTTCAGGTTTATCAAGATGGTCGATTACTGATTGAATAACATGGCCTATCCATCTTTCCTCATTTCTGGTTCTAATAACAACTGAAATTTTGTCTTTTTTTATTTGGACCATCTTCCTCTGTAATTATTGTAAATATCTTTTTCACATTCTTGTAAATCAAGTCCTCTATCTAGACTCATCTTTATGTAATTATCTCTAAATTTTGAAATTGATAAAAATTCTTCAGGCAATATAGCAAATTTATTATCTCTGCCGGGTAAATCTTTGTCAGTGGTAAAATGTTTTTCTATATAAGAAGCTCCTAAAGTAATTGCAGCAAAAGCATCATCAACACCCGAGTAATGCCCGCTGTATCCAATTTCTTTCGTCATTGTTTTTAATTTCTCAAGTCTTGGAAAATTAATATTTTCTAAGTTACAAGGGTACGAAGATACGCAATGCATTAAAATAATTTTACTTTTATTTTGTATTTTTGAAATTTTTTCAACTTCGGACCACTGAGCTGCTCCCGTTGAAACTAAAACCTTTGAAAATAGCTCTGATGCTTTTTCAATTAACTGCAAATTATGAATTTCATGACTTGGAATTTTTACTATTTCTGAGTTAATTTTACTCACAAAAGGTAAATCTTTTAAGTTAAACACTGATGTCAAAAAATTTATTTTTTGATCATTGCATATTTTTTTTAATTTATGGTGTTTTTCTTCAGTAAGCCCTGCCTTAATATATATTTCTCTTCTACCATCTTTATCCCAGGGACCAGGTTTTAAATTTTTTTCTGACCATGTTTGAAACTTACAAAAATCAGCTCCACTTTTTTTAGCAGAGATAATCATTTTTTCAGCTAAATCCATGTCTCCCATATGGTTCCAACCTATTTCAGCTATTAAATTTATTTTCATATTTTCTTAAAATAATATTGTTTAAACCAATTTATAAATTTTAACACATTTTCATAGTGATTAGACTTTATAGTGTATTTGCATAATTTAAAAATTTTTGTTGAATTAGAATAAGTTTTTATCATATCTCCTGGTTGTAAAGTTAACATTCTTTTTTTTGATTTAATATTAAGTATTTTTTCAATAATATTTATAAATTTACTAAGTTTAATGGGTGAGCTGCTACCAACATTTAAAATTCTATAAGGTGGAGACTTGCTTTTAGATTTTCTAAAGTTGTTTGACGCTAATAAGGTCAACTTAACTACATCATCAATATAAGTAAAATCTCTTTCATGGTTGCCTCGATTGTAAACCGTTATCTTTTTTTTTTTTAAAATGTTTTGTGTAAATTTAAATAAAGCCATATCGGGTCTACCCCATGGCCCGTATACAGTGAAATAACGTAGACCTGTTGTTTTGAGATTATACAAACTACTATAGCTGTATGCCATTAATTCGTTTGATTTTTTGGTAGCAGCATAAATTTGTCTTGGTTGATCGGTATTACTATTTTCTGAAAATGGTAATTTTGAATTATCTCCATAAACACTGCTAGAACTTGCATAAATAAAGTGTTTAGTTTTATAAATTTTTGAAAGATCTATGATATTAAAAAAACCAATTTGATTACTCTTAATGTACTCGGATGGATTTTTTAAAGAATACCTTACACCAGCTTGAGCAGCAAAATGCAAAACTTTATCAAATTTAAATTTAGAAAAAATTTTTTTTATTTTATGTCTATTTGAAATATCAGTTTTAAAAAAAATAAATCTTTTTTTTTTACTTTTTGTAATGTTATGTAGTATTTTAAGTCTCGCTTTTTTTAAATTTTGATCATAATATTTATTTAAATTGTCTATTCCAATTACTGTGTTCCCCTTTTCAATAAGTTTTTTACATACATGAAACCCTATAAAACCTGCACTACCTGTGACTAATATTTTCATTTAATTAAGCAATGCTCCGCACTTTGTAAACAGTGTGTTTTACAATAAAGTCTCATGGTATTTTTTTTTACAAAGGTGTAAAAGAAAACTCTTTTTTATTTATAGTTGTCTTAATATTACCAAGTAAAATATCAATTTTGTTTTTCTGTAAATTTATAATTTTAAAAATTCTTTCTGCAAAAGGCCCTGATGCAAATTTATAATTTGTATTTTTACAAAGTTCATAAAAGCTTTGAGTTAAATATCCTTTTTTATTCTCTGATTCTTTACATTTATGAATAAACTTTTCTATATCTTTTTGACACTGAGAAAATCCACCTAAAAAATACTTGAGGCCTTTCGTAAATTTCAAAACATTAATCAATTCGTTATTTTTAAATTTGGTATGATAACAAAATAAGTAATCACCGAGTAAATTCAATTCTTTTCCTATGAGTTTATTTTTTTTATACTTTTGAATTAAAAACTTTGGAGAGTAAATTTTTACGTCTTTTCCTACTTTTTTCCTAAATTCATTTTTTAAGTATTCTAAATTTTTAAGATCAACTTTAATTACTGTCCACATTTTATTTATATTTTTTTAATTCTTTTTTTAACTCATCATACTCTTTCATTTTTCTTCTCATAAAATTTATCGTAAGCTTAGTTCTTTCAGCTATACCTTTTGGAGTGATGATGTATTGCAAATAACTGATTTTATTAGATTGTTTTTGAAAGTTTTGTAGTTTAACCAATCCCTTTTTTTGCAGAGCTTTAAGACAATAATTTAATTTACCCAAACTAAATCCAAGTTCTTCTGCTAACTCTCTTTGAGAGGTTTGTTTTTTCTTTTGTATCTTTCTTAGTATTTCAAAATGGTCTTGTTCTATTTTCATATGTTCAAATTTTGAACATTATTAGCGTTCAATCTTTGAACAGTAAAGCCTTATTTTTTTTAACCACTACTTATAGTGTTTAAAGTATATATTTTACAATATGTTGAAAATTTTTTTCAGTGCATAAATCAAGCCAATTGAGCTATTAGTACTGGTCAGCTACACGCGTTACCGCGCTTCCACATCCAGCCTATCAACGTAG
>MDSW01024587.1_pt1 | contig 37326 bp, 42 predicted proteins | sample 811171 | NCBI WGS metagenome assembly MDSW01 (sample SAMN05326641, study PRJNA326480) | marine metagenome | isolation source: seawater | place: Atlantic Ocean: North West | collected 2012 | reverse complement strand
GTCGGCACTCTTGCCTTGTTTTGTCAATGTCCATGTCCTAGAGATTCGGTCCTCTAATACAATCAAGCCTTTGCGGCCAGAGAAGTGTGAGACCATTTCTTGATCGAGTTCGGACACTTCGGCAGGTCTATCGGAAAGAGAATTGATGAATTCGGATCGCTTCTCTATCTCAGAAACTATTACTGATTCATCACCGGCCACTAAAGTACCAGACTCAATTGTTACTCCCAATGCCTTCAGCAAACCCACTCCTGGACCGGCCTCATGGCGCTCAAAGGTCGACGATAGTTCAGACATGGTTCTGTTTTCTACCTCCTGAGAAAGTAGCCAGCTCCAGATTCTCGCTTCTAGAAGTCCTTCCTTCGAAGCTTTCTGCCCCTCATCCCCCAGACTTACATTAGTTCCTCTGTGCTCAGTTATCGAAACAAGACCGGCCTCTTCTAGACTGGTCCCTGAGCCGGCAATATGGACTTGATCATCCCATCCTGTCTGAGTCAACAAATCTTCGAGTGTCCAATCCTTGGATGAATCTGAAAGCATCGCACGCAGCATTCTGCGCTCGTTGTTTCCTATGCCCATAGAACCACTCGCAGACCTCGGAATCAGGCAATCCACTTGATGCTTGCCGATTGGTAAAGAGTGAAAATGAGTTACTCCTCTTCCGATTCCCAGAGCAGAATATTGCACTGACTGCAAGTGTGGCTCTTTGGCTTTCTACCTTCTACCCAATCGACCTTACCGCACCTGCCACAGAGAATCGATGTCCGAATAGGAGGTTCTAGTGTAGTATCGACCCTGAACATCACTCTTCCAGCATCTGGCATCCTAGAGGCGTCTGGCTCCCAATCTGCTACCGAGACAGGGTCTACCTCGATTTCTTCGTCCATGCTTAGGCCAAACAAAAGTAATCCTGCCCCTGCAAGAGCCAATGGGGCTGCAGTTGCTAGTACAAATTCGGAGGTGTTCGAAGTCAGAGCTATCCCTCCGCCTAGAATGAGGCATGCCCAAGCAGCGAGGACTGTGTTGATCTTCCTGCTTCCGGGTCGCATTGCCATGATGTTGCGAGTCCGTTATGGCGCATCAATTTGGCCCAACAGGAGAAGTAAGTGAATGTAGGGTTCAAGAGTCTTAGTCTGTCGTCACAGGTTGCGCCTCAGTAGCTCAGCCTGGTAGAGCATCTGATTTGTAATCAGACGGTCGGGGGTTCGACTCCCTCCTGGGGCTCCATAATTTGCCTGTGAAAGGTCAAAGGCTGATGTTGCACGCGTCCAGCCATGGGAGCGGTAATCGCCGATGGTAAGGCTCTGGCTTCCAGCATAGAGGAGGTGGTCTCTGTAGGAGCTGCCGAGCTTGCAGAAACGGGTGTTATCCCGCACCTAGCAGTAGTAATTGTAGGCGAAGACCCGGCCAGCCGTGTCTATGTTAGAAACAAGGAACGCGCATGTGAGAGATGTGGAATAAAAAGTACACTAATCGAAATGCCCGATGGTTCTACTCAGGAACAAGTCATCTCGATTGTAAGGAAGTTAAATTCTGATGATTCGGTGCACGGGATACTAGTACAGAGCCCCATTCCGGGAGATGTTGATGAACTCGTGGTTGCCTCTGCAATCTCTCCTCTAAAGGATGTGGATGGATTCCATCCCACCAATCTTGGCAAGTTAGTACAAGGAGATTCCAATGGCCTCTTGCCGTGCACTCCAGCGGGAGTAATCAGGATGCTAGAGCATAGCGGGGTGGAACTTAGTGGCGCTAAGGCGACGATACTAGGCAGATCCAGAATAGTCGGTATGCCGATGAGTCTGATGCTAGCAGGCAAGGGTGTCGATGCTACGGTTACAATCGTACATTCTCGTTCAAAAAATACAGAATCAATCTGCAGAGATTCTGACATTATTATTGCAGCAATAGGCAGACCTCACACGGTCAAGCCCGATTGGATCAAGCCTGGGGCGTTTGTAGTAGATGTAGGAATATCAAGAGCGGATGATGGAGGCCTGGCTGGCGATGTTGACCCTTTGGTCGCGGAAGTAGCAGGATGGATGACTCCGGTCCCTGGAGGAGTCGGTCCAATGACAATTGCCATGCTAATGGAGAATACTCTTACTGCGGCTAGAAATTTCTAGAATATCCCCAAATCGAATTGGGCATCTTCACTGGCGTGAACCTTTGGATCCCAGAGGGGTGAGAAAGTGAGATTGACATGAACGCTGTCAATTCCATCGGTTGCAAGAGCTGAGCGATGTACTGCAGACATAATCTCAGGGGCAACTGGGCATCCAGGACTAGTCAGTGTCATATCGATTTCTGCGTGAGTACCTTCGTCTTGCTTCTCGATTCTAATGGCATAAATCAGTCCCAGTTCTGTTACTGACATTTTCATCTCGGGATCTTCGACATCTCCCAGCGATTCCATTACATCTGATTCACTTACCATACTAACCACTCAACTTTGAGGCGTCCTCTCTGACGCGCTTGAACATGTTTAGGAATCCATTAGCCCTACTTGGAGTAAGTGACGATTGAACGCCCATTGCCTCAGCATAATCAGGCTCCATGATAGCCACTTCCTGTGGACTCATTCCATTCACAGCCATGGCAGTAACTGACATCAGACCTTGTACAATCTGTGCGTCTGCGCCTCCCCTCATCTGAAACCCCCCTTGATCATCAACAAAACAAGTCACATGGGCCCTAGATTGGCAGCCATGGACTTGGTTGTCATCATTCCACTCTTCTGGAGGAAGGGGGCTGGGATTACGCTTGGCATACTCAAAAAGCAACTCGTAGCGCTCCATCGAATCGAAACAGGCTTGGAATTCCTCGACCACCTCATCTAGGTGCTCTGGCCACAATCGAACCTCTCCCATGCTCACTCGCCACAGTTGTCTGCCTTGAATATGACTAGAGTCATGCAAATCGGTCGACAATCTCTTGGAGGTAGTGTACAAACGATTCGGCCTCATCCATGGTATTGTATATCCAGAATGAGGCCCTATTTGTAGAAGGCACTCCTAATGCATCCATCAGAGGTTGAGCGCAATGATGTCCTGTCCTTACGGCAAAGCCCCCTTCGTCAAGGAGTAGTGCCAAATCTTGAGACTGAATTGTTTCATGCAAGAATGAGACTGCTCCACTACTGTCATCTCTACCAGGATCGCCGTAAATCTGAATTCCCGGGATTTGGCGCATCTCGGAAGCAGTCCAAGACGCAATTTCATTGATGTGCTCATGAACCTCTTCCATGTCGAATTGCTCTAGCCACCCAACAGCAGCACCCCATCCTATCGCCTCAGCGATTCGAGGCGTGCCGGTCTCAAACATTGCATGGCCCTCTTGGAAGGTTGAGCCTTTGGTAGTCACTCGCTTAATCATGGAGCCGCCGGTCATAAACGGGACCATTTCCTCCATCGCATCGCGTTTGACTAGGATACACCCTATGCCCGTTGGTCCCGCCATCTTGTGGGCCGAGATGGCTACGAAATCTGCCTTTAGTGAATCAAAATTGATTCTCTCATGTGGGGCCCCCTGAGCACAGTCAATGAGCACTCTAGCACCTACAGCTTGGGATTTCTCGATGATTTCTTCTATTGGATTCCGAACTCCTAGAACATTGCTGGTGTGTACAACGCAAACTAGCGAAGCGCCGTTTAGAGCTACTTCGAACGCATCCATGTCAAGAGTGTAAGATTCGATATCAATGGGAACATACCTGACCTCAATTCCGATGTCCACTGACATTTGTTGCCAAGGAACGATATCTGCATGGTGCTCCATCTCAGTAAGTACGACGACATCTCCTTCGCTGAGATTCTCTCGGGCCCAGCCATAGGCAACCAGATTAATCGCCTCGGTGGCCCCACTAGTGTAAATCATCTGCTCTGGCGAGGTCCCGAAATAGGACGAGATCTTGTCTCTTGCACCCTCCAGTGCCGTAGTTGCCTCATCGGCAAGAGTGTGGTTTGCCCTATGTGCATTAGAGTTGTATTGCTCATAGTATTCGCTCATCGCATCGATTACGCATTGTGGTTTCTGTGAGGTCGCGGCATTGTCAAAATAGACCAATCTCTTGCCATTTGGCAGTCTTCTCTCAAGAATTGGGAAATCTGCGCGAATCATATCGATATCCAGAGTCATGGCCTCTCCCCGATTAGTCGAAATGATGGTCCGATATGAATTAGCGCACAGAAAAATTGAACGAAATCTAGAGTAAAATGGTCCAATTGCGGTTTGGCAGAGGATGTTTATTGCCTAGTACCTCCCTCCGACAGTTATGGCAGAGGGCTCGGGGCAGGACGCTTTACAACGCCTCGGGAGTCAAGATCTCAATCGTGACGGAGTGATAATCAATCTCGCAATAGTCGGCTCAAGCAGGTTCTACGACTACATGATTTTCGAAGATGCAGTGGAGACTTGGGTAAACGAGAACGGTTACCCTGATGTGATTATCGTTGGTGGTGCGAGTGGAGTGGACTATATGGCCGAGCGTTGGGCTGACAACAACTCAATCCCTATTGTAGTGTTTACCGAAGAATGGAGCGACCCTACTAGAGGCCTTGTTGACAGAGGTCGGGCTGAGGCTCCGAATACCCTTACTGAGAAGTTATTGAACGGGGCCACGCATATTCTAGCTATGCCTTCGCCTACTAGCAAATGGACTCGTGTAGTAATCGACAGGGCCTCCTCCAGAGGAATCCCTACTTCCGTTCACGAAGTAGAATAATGGTGCTCGTGCCGGGATTTGAACCCGGGTCGCCGCCTCGAAAGGGCGGCATGATGGACCGAACTACACCACACAAGCGGTAGGCTGGCGACTGGCGTCCCCCCCATAACAATTCGTCAAACTGAGTTGTTTGAGGCATCCACTGATTCAGATAATCCAGACCACCATTTGGCCAGAGGTATAAACAGTGCTAGACAGGCTGCACTGCCAATTAGCCACGCCATTGGATCTTGCATCAGTGAGAGGAATTCATCCCCCCAAATTCCCAAAACTAGTCCTGCAAGTCCGAATCTTAATCCTCTTCCAAATAATCCTGCGATGATGAATAGACGCAAGTCCATTCGGCCCGCCCCTGCGGCCCAAGCTAGTGCTTTGTATGGAATAGGAGAGACTGCTGCAACGAAGATTCCTGCTGAGCCGTAGCGGATTGTAAGATTCTCAAGTCTGTTAACAGTGTTCTCATTGGCAAATCTCTCGAGCAGTGGCCTCCCAGCATATGCTCCTATACCATATCCTCCAATTGCTCCAATGACACTTGAGATAGTAGCCACTAGCACGATTGCCAGTATCTCCATTGAGCTGTCTGCGCCCAAGACCATGGGCAGTACTAGTAAGTCAGGGGGAGCCGGTTGGAACGCTGCTTCGGTGGACGAGACAATGGCTAGACCAAGGAGGCCAAATCCATCAGCCCAGTCGATTATGGAATCCGTGATGTCCTCGAGCACGCCCTCGGCTCATCTCTATTCGGGATATACATTACTTTTCCACGGCAGCCTAGGAAGTCGTAGACGACCCTATATCACTGTTAGCGGGCGCGAGAGTATGGCTTCTGGCGAGGTACTGGACACCGCGGCTCTTCTGGCATGGCCAGTAGAGAGGATGAGTGGGTCTCTTGTTGTCCCAGGGCAGAGGGCAGAATTGGTCCGTATATCTCCAGATAGGGAGTTGGCTTTGGACGCGGCTAATCTAATCTGGGAACTCCCTAGTGATGATGCATTAGATAGGGCCAGAGATCTGGCCATAACTACTGGAGATATGGCGGGCCTATCGGCAGTTGATTTCGAGCTTCTGGCCCTAGCTATAGAAATGGGTGCCACACTGGTCACAGACGATTACAGACTACAGAACATTTGCGAATTAGGCGGGGTCGCGTGGTCGTCGGTCACCACCGAGGGAATTCGCTCGATGTGGTCATGGGAGTTGAGGTGCTCTGGCTGTGGGTTGATTGTAAACACACCTGACACACCATCGCCAGACAGGAATCTCGGGAATTGTAGAGAATGTGGTTCTGAGCTTGCACTAAGGCGCAGGAGATGATTACTTTTCTTCGGCGGCGACTTCTTCTGTGATTCCGCCTCTGTCCAAATCTTGCTCTGCGTTTGAAGGATTTGCAACCTCACTTACTGCCTTCTGATATTCTCCCTTAGCCAATCCTAGGGCCCTAGCAAGGTCAGGTATACGCTTGGACCCAAATAGAAGTACGAATACACCAACTAAGATTGCGATTTCCGTGCTGCCTATGGCCATGTTATCGGCTCTAGGCGAGGGTTTCATCGTTCAAATGCTTCGGCTGAGAAATGTCTCATCCACCCGAAACAGGAGGGAGTAGAGCAACTTCGGAAGAATCTGCCAAGGGAGTGTCTAGTGGTGCTCCGATCTGGCCATCAATTGCCACTCTGAGGCCCGAATTGAGATGTCCGGTCAAATCGAATCTCTCGATGAGTTGCTGGGCAGTAGTGCCCATCTCCAAGGCCACCTCAATCTCTCTTTGCCCCATACTCTCGGCCAGAGGCCCAAATAGTAGCATCTTGACTTTTACAGCCTTGCCCTGTTCGGCCATGGTATTCGCAGTCAATCCTCGGCCATAAACCTCTGACTCGTAGAAACTATACCTCTAATGCTCCGCGTCGAAGTATGGTCGGTGTTAGGGCTGTGGTGTTCGATTGTGATGGAGTCCTCACAGACAATGGCTCGTCGTGGCAGAACATTCACGATTATTTCGGCACGGAGAATCTCGTAATGCTTGAGAAATTTCTCAATGGAGAAATCACTGATGATGAATTCATGGCCGATGATATCAGACTATGGACAGAAGTCCAACCACGTATTCATCGCGATGATATCATGCGCTGCTACTCTGGAATCGGTCTGATGAAAGGTGCGCGAGATGTTGTTGAGGAATTGAGTCGTAGAGGCATATTCGTTGCAATAGTATCTGCAGGAGTTGACATCTTCGTTGGCGTCATCGCCAATATGCTCAGCGTTGATGACTGGGCTGCTAACGGTTTTGACTGGGATGATGAGGGGTGGTTGAATGGGCCTTCTCCAACTAGAGTTTACTCACATGACAAAGGAATCATGGTAGAGAAGTTGTCAAGAATCAAGGAGTTGGAACCTGAAAGTATCATCTCTGTAGGAGATTCTAGTACCGATCTATCAATGATGATTCCCGGTTCTAAGTTCATCGGATTCAATCCCGCCAGACAGAGAGCAAGTGATGCGTTTGAAGATGCAGGAGTCCCGGTAGTGAATAGCAAGGATTTGAGAGATATTTGGGAGCATATCTTCGAAGGTGAATCGTTTATTCATTCAGGCGAAGGGAATTGACGCTGTGGCATGGGTGTGCAGATTGACCACGGTCAAGATGCATGGCTTTGGTTGGAATCCAAGCATGCGCTGGTAGTCGGTCTGATCTTGCCAAGTTGAACTGTGGACCATTGTCACTCCTTTGTGGTTGCCAACATAGTGTCCGTGTACATGACCTGTCACGAAGATGTCTGGTACATGCGAAATTACGAGCCTGTCCTCTGGCTCAGGAGAGAGGGGAGTCTTTCCACCCCATGAGGGTGCTAGGTGCCTACGCTCCAGCATTGCCCTCATAGCCAGTTCTGGTGAGGCATAAGTAACCGACCGAAGAGTTGCAACGAAATCATCGATACTCTTGCCGTGATACGACAATACTCTGACTCCATTTAAACTGAAATCACAAGGGTTGCCGACGAAAACCGCATCGGAATAATCTTGCTGAACTTCAGGATCTAGGGCGGGTTGAGGTTCGGCTGGACGCACTGCATCGTGGTTGCCAGGTAGAATAATCAGGTCCACCCAATCGGGTAGGCTCTCGAGTAACCGGGCTAGTTCTCCGTACTGCTGGAATAAGTCGGTAATGGCAAGATGGCGTTCCTGCCCTGGATAGATACCAACGCCATCAACTCCGTCTCCATTGATTACGAAGTACTTGATTGTCTTAGCAAGTGGGTCGGTCTTGAACCACTCCACCATCTTCTCCCACTGAGGGGCCAAGAAGGTCTTGCTACCAACATGGACATCCGATAGGAAGGCTGCTGAAACTGCCTCATCAGCACTTGCAGCGGCCTTCGTGTGCCTCCCCATCGGAGGCATATGGATATCGCTTACAATGAATAGAGGGTTGCCTTCACCGATTATGAAGTATCCACTTACTCCAACTACATCGTCATCCATCAATCCATCAATTGCAGGGTGGAGAGGGGAGGCACCCGAGGGAGTCCTCAGTGAACATCTGATTTGCATAGTCTCATCCTCAAGTATGAAATTGAGATTACCGGATCCTCTTGCCCACCTTGTCTCACATACCAGTCCGACTAGAGTGATTTCGTACTCATTACTGGAATGTCTTTGACGATTTCTCCATGCCTCTGTATTGCTAATGGGTCTGCGTGGCAGACAATGAGAAGTCATCATCATCTGACGAATCTGTCTGAGTCTGTCGGAAAAACAGGACTGCATGTCTCCCATCTTGCCCTCCGTGGTCGAGTTTCCTGTGATGTCGAAGTGAACTTCGATTTGAGAGTCGACATCTCTTGCGAGCATAGGGAAGTCATCTAAGCTGTAATGCTCTAACCCATGCCTCCTTATCGGGGGGCTCAAAGTTGAATTTGATACAGGTGCGATAACTCTCCCAATTACTGAACCGCTTTCGGGATCTGCCAGTGTGGTCTGCTGTGGAGGAGAGGAGGAGGTCTTCTCTGAATCCGGCTGCTTTGGGACCAATGAGAGCATCTGATCTACGGTCTGCTCGTTGAGCAAAGTGACATTTGAGCGTTGAGCTGCCTCAATCAGAGGGGAAATTTCACTCAGGTTTTCTATTTTCGCTTGCGCTTCTTTTCCGAGTACTAGCAAGCCTGCTGCCGCCAACTTACGCTGTCGCTCAGCCCAGCTCTCGCCGACCATGTCCAGCCGAAGTGCTGAGGACGCTCATGATGCTATCGCCAAAAACAGGTCTGAGAAGAGAGTCAGTCTTCCCAATCTGTGAGTGATGCTAGATCTACTGAAGATATCTCCTCGGCTACAGTCTTCTTGTCTTCTTTCCAAGATAGGCTGCCCTCCCACTCTTCTTCTGAGGGGTCCAATTCCGAAGTATCTGTTGCTGCATTCTGACTTTGATCTTCCTCATCCGTACTAGAGATTCTATCCATCGCCTCGAGTCCCAGTCGCAGAGCAAAGGCTGCGAAGGATCTCTTGTTGTCTAGTCGGTCGTTTTCTCCGAAGTCCATCCTCCTTACTAGGAAGTAATCCTCTGTTACAACTGCAACATGCACTCTTCCGATTTCTTTACCCTCTGTTGCCCCTCCTGGGCCAGCAATCCCAGTAATCGAAATAGCAACATCTGAGTTAGACTGGTATCTTGCGCCGCGGGCCATCTGAACCGCAACTTCGTGAGAAACTGCTCCGGATTCTCCTTCTTCAAAGGCAGTCTTCTCAACTCCCAGTTCTCTCATCTTGGATTCATTGGAATATACTACCCATCCTTGCTTGAACCACTCAGTTGCTCCTGAAATATCTGTAATCAATGAAGCGAGTAAACCACCCGTGCATGACTCGGCCGTGGAGACGGTGAAACCGCGCTTACGCAATCGACGAGCAAACCGAGATGCAAGTCCGGCAGTCTCTTCTACCACATTCTACCGGCCATAGCCGACATTCTTGAGAGTTTCACTCGTTGAATAGTAGCGAGTAATGGTGGGCCCGACCGGAATTGAACCGGTGATCTTCGCTTTGTAAGAGCGACGTCATAACCCCTAGACCACGGGCCCCAAGGGGTCGGAGAGGCGTTGTGTTCAAATCCCCTCCGGCTAGATGGAGTGCCAAGGGAGTGGCATGGAAGAGATATCTGACCTGCTGGAAAGGCTTAGAGAATCGGGAGTCCCTATTGACGATAGTATCGCGAATGCAATGCAATCGGTCAATATCGAGGATTTCACTGATTTTGATATCAATACATTCCTGATGGACAGGCCAATTCCATTCTTATCTACTGAAAATGGCACTACAAAAACCATCTCTGCCCCTCATATGATAGTAACTCTATTGCATCACCTTGAGATTCTTGATGGGTGTCATGTGCTTGTATTGGGTTCCAAAGGTGGCTACATCGCAGCTCTTCTGGATAGCATGTTAGGTCCGGAGGGGGCAGTCACAGTAGTTGAGCCGCATACTGAAGTCAGAAGACACACAAGTGAGCGTCTAGATTTGTTTGAGTCAATGGGAGAAGTACGAGTGCTGCCTATCAATTTCCTTGAATCGGTAGGAGATGAGTTTCGGCCAGTTGACAGAGTTCTAATCACCGGTGCCATCAGAGAATTGCCTCCTGATGTCAAGAGTCTCGTTGGAGAAGGAGGGTTTGTTCTAGGCCCATTTGGCGGTCCAGTCCATCAGAGACTACTGAAGAGAGAGATTCAGTCTGAAGAATGGTTCGACACCGATTTAGGAGGGGTAGTCTTTGGACCCATGGATCTTGAGGAAGCGGAGAGATCGCCACTCGATCCTCAAAATCTAGCAGAGCATCTGGAGGATATTTTGGGTCTTGTTTCTGAGATAATTGAAATTGAGGATGAAACAGTAAGTAGGATAGAGGGGCTAATCATGTCTCTGCGGGAGTTGCCACTCGGCCTCCCAGAGTTAGATGAAGAATCTACCGAGGATGAAATCATGGAGCATCCTGTAATCGAGTTATTGTTGATGGAAATGGACTGGTTGGAGCCTATGTGGCCTATCTTCGGAGAGTTTCTCTCGGTAGAAATCGCCTCCCCGGGCTCGCCCGGAGAAGATGAGTTTGGAATGTCTGGCGGACACGAAGACCTAGTTCCCTGATTACTCTATGGCGGGTTGCTTGAGTCTATCCAAAGGGACTGAGATAGGCGGTAAATGGTCAGAGAGTAAGTGTCTAGATGTCTTTGGCCCGAAGAGATTACCAGATAGTGCGGCTTCGACCACCTCTTCTTTCTCTAGACTCTCTCTACCAGAATTTGGCCATACTGACAGAGTTATCTTATCGTCGTCGAGATAGTCCACAAGTACACAAGGTAGGCACATCAGATCGAGTCTTTTAGCCACACTAGTCCTATGGTGGCCGTCTAGAATTGTCCCTGTCTTCCTATCGACCAGTAATGGTTTGGTGTAAGCTCTCCATCTCAGAGTCATCTTCTCAAGATTATCCACCCTATGCTCCACTACTTCCTCATGAGGAAGTAAGGCCTCAACGGGAACCAACTCGACCTTCATGGGCCCTCGAACCGTTCATCGAAGATATGTCTAACGCCCGAAGGAATCATGACCATGACGCCAACGGCCAGTCATGGGAGTGCCATCGGATTATGCCAGCGAAGGCGATATGCAGGTACTTCGTGGGCTGCGTTCTAAGGGCAAGGCTTGGATAGTCGGAGGATGGGTTAGAGAGTCACTTTCTGGCCAACCCGAGACTGACATGGACATTGCAACCACTTTACTCCCGAATGAGGTCAAGCAACTGTTTCCACTATCGCTGATGTATGGCGCAGAATACGGCACCGTTGTAGTCAGACTCGAAGGACAAGAAAAAAACTGGGAAGTTACAACCCTGCGTAGCGAGGGCGGCTATGGAGACGGTAGGAGGCCCGACAATGTGGAGTTTGGAGACAATATCAAGCAAGATCTTTCTCGTAGAGACTTTACCATCAACGCCATGGCATATGATTCTAATTGGGAACCAATTGACCCATTTGGAGGAGTTGCCGATTTAGAGAATGGTATTTTGAGATCTGTCGGAGATGCCGGCGAGAGATTGAGTGAAGACGGACTCAGAGTGATGCGGGCATACCGCTTCCTGGCGTCGGAGAAAGTAAAATCGATGGATTCGGAGCTGAGAGATGCCGTCAGAGAAAATATCAGTATGCTTTCCCAGGTTTCTAAAGAAAGGATTGGTTATGAGTTGATGAGAACTCTAGCATCCCCTAATGCCTCTGTTGCCTTGTCATTTATGCATAATGACGGAGTTATCGGGGAAATTCTTCCAGAACTGCAAGTAGATTCTAATCGATTGTTATGCAACGATTATGTGGTCAACTTAGCAATAATGTGTGGCGGCGATAGTAGAAGCGGTGGCAACTTATCTGGAATGCTCAGAGAATCTCTGAAGCTGTCAAAGGATGATCTCCGTGAGATTTCTTTTCTTCACGATTCCAGGGATGCCCCCCTTCCCTCAAAAATTTCTGAGATGAGAGTATTCAGGGCAGCCCTTCCAGAGTTGCGACAAAATAGATTCATCCTTTATTCCGAGGGACTTGGCCGGGATGTCGACTTACTGAAGAGATCATTATCAGAGCTTGCTCCACTGCGATCTGGAAACTCGCCCATTGTTGATGGGAATACTCTTTCACGATTTACCGGACTTGAACCGGGTCCCAGGATGGGGAGGCTGAAGGGCATGCTCCATAGAATCCAAGTAGAAAACGACCTGATTGACAAAGATGAGGTATTGGACCTACTAGAGGAATTGGATTGGAAGAATTCCGATCACACAGGCTGGCCTTCGCTGAGTTGGCCCTAGGGCAATTCGTTGAGCATTTCGATGTATTCTTGCATGTCTAGGTATTGGTCCTCATCGAATTCTGTCAGAGGCTCTACAATCATACACCATCCATCTGCGTAGGCATCATCGTTAATCAAATCGGGATTATCCTCAACTTCTCCATTCAGCTCTAGGATTTTACAAGGAAATGGCGAATTGATTAGCAGAGTCTCGATTTCTCCATCAAAACTTGTAGTGAGAGTCATCAACAAATCCTCTGTACCAACCTCGTCTCCACTTCCCATCATGGTTGGTTCATCATCATCATCAGTGTTTGTCTCAGGCTCCTTGTCTGAATCAAACTCGCTGTCATCCTCAGGTCTAGTCAGAACCACTCTGACAATTTCTCCATACTCTGCAGGAACGAACTCGCTGATTCCGATCTTCACGGATTCGGCCTTATCGTCCAATGCTTGGACCCAAATATGGTCCAGAGTGTACTTGCGGTCATGAGCTATGCTGTACTCGATGTAGTCCCCGTCTGCCATTGATACCGAACCGCGCGTCTACAGTTCCAATTTGAACTATTCGATGCCAGATAGTATCACTTGCAGCCACGAGGGATTAACTATGGAGTCCTACTCTCAAATGCCGGGGGAAGAGAGTTGGACTTCAAAGAGACCGAGGAACAGGCGATGATTCGCGATATGGTTCGTGATTTTGCCGAGAGTGTACTGGAACCTACTTGTCTAGAGAGGGATCGCAATCAGAAGGCCCCACTCGCGGAGTGGAATTTATTCTGTGAACAGACCGGGTTGCAAGGAATTACCATACCTGAGGAATATGGGGGAAATCCGGTAGATGATGTCTCAGAGGCAATAATTGTTGAAGAGTTGGCTCGTGTTGATCCGTCCTTCTCGGTAATGTATTGCGTTCATGTGGGTCTATGTTCGAAGACAATTGCATTGCACGGAAATGAAGAGCAGCGGCGCCTGTACTTGTCTAGGCTAGCAGGTAATGAAATCGGAGCATATTCTCTTTCTGAGGCCGGTGCAGGCACAGATGCAGCTGCATTAGGTTGCAAGGCGAAACTGAGTGAAGATGGAACTCACTATGTCCTAAATGGCGAGAAGATGTGGGTTACTAATGGAGATAGTGCAGACATCTATGTTTTGTTTGCAAAAGATGTGGATCACCCGGAGTTCGGAGAAAAAAGGCACGGAGGCACTACTGCATTCATTGTCGAGAAGAGTTTCGAAGGTTTCTCAGTCGGAAAGAAGGAAGACAAACTAGGCATTCGTTCGAGCGACACATGCTCCCTATTGTTGGAAGACTGCAAAGTCCCGGTAGAGAATGTTCTCAGAATTCCTGGCGAGGGATTTCCTATTGCGATGAATGCTTTGGATAATTCTAGGATTGGAATTGCAGCGCAAGCCCTCGGAATCGCTCAGGGAGCTTACGAATCGGCCCTAGGATACGCTCATGAGAGGGAAGCTTTCGGCAAGCCGATAGCATACCACCAAAGTGTTGGCAACTACCTTGCTGACATGGCCACCAGAACTGAGGCGGCAAGACTGATGGTCTACAAGGCAGCATGGGCGAAACAGAGGCACTACGAGGATGATGCCCCTCGCCACACCATGGAGGCCAGTATGGCTAAGTTATTTGCGGGCGATACCGCAATGTGGGTGGCTGAGAGAGCCGTACAAGTTCTTGGTGGGTATGGGTACACTACTGACTTCCCAGTCGAACGCTTCTTCAGGGACGCGAAGATTACTCAGATTTACGAAGGTACACAAGAGGTGCAAAGGATCGTTATCAATCGCTCCATTGCCCCGGAGTGATGGAATGGTGGACTATCCAATAGCCGAGATTCGTTCTCGATTTCCCGGTTTAGATCGAATTGTGAATGGTAATCGTGCTATCTTCTTTGATGGGCCCGGCGGTAGTCAATCACCTGAATCGGTTGGACGGGCCGTCAAGCACTACTTATTGCATCAGAATGCCAATGTCGGCATGTCCTTCGCAACATCAAGAGAGACTGATGTCCTAATCGAGGAGACTATGCGAGCATGTGCAGACTTAGTTGGCTGCGAGGACTATCGTGAGATTGTATTTGGGCAGAACATGACTAGCCTAACGATTCAACTCGCTAGCGCTCTGAGTCGCACTTGGGGGCCGGGCGACGAAATTGTGGTTACTCGTTCGGACCACGATGCGAATGTCAGACCCTGGGTTCTTGCAGCGAAATGGTCGGGTGCGTCAATTAGATGGATAGATATCGACCCTAATGACTGTACATATAGGGCCGAAACAATCGACTCCAGCATTGGCGAAAGCACAGTATTGGTTGCAATTGGTGCGGCATCAAACTTCTCTGGAACAATCAATGATGTCAAAGGAATTTGTGAAAAGGCGCATAATGTCGGAGCAGAGGTGTTCGTAGATGCAGTGCATTACGCCCCACATGGCCTGATAGATGTGAAGAATTTGGATTGTGACTATCTTGCTTGCTCGTCATACAAGTTCTTTGGAACTCATCAGGGAATCCTATGGGGCAGGTACGACAGGTTGGCTGAACTTCCAGTAGCCAAATTAAGAGTCTCTAGCGAGGAGGTTCCTTTCAGATGGATGACGGGCACACAGGGGCACGAATCTATGGCCGGAACTCTAGCTGCAATTGAACACCTTGAATGGCTAGGAATATTTCTTACGGGCAAGGAAATCTCTCGAAGAGAGGCCCTAAGAGTTGCATTCACTGCAATTGAAGATTATGAGAGTGAATTGTGCTGGAAGATGATTTCTGGCCTCAAGGAAATAGGAGTCAAAATTTGGGGCATCACCGACTCTTCGAAGAAGCGTCACAGGGCTCCAACCGTCTCGTTTACCCACCATTCTATGTCTGCTGAAGAGATAGGCTCAGCTCTTGCAGAGAATGGAATATTTGCTTGGGCAGGGAATTTTTACGCGTTGGAGCTTTCTGAGTCCTTAGGGCTTGAGCCAGAGGGCGCACTCAGAGTCGGATTGCTCCATTACAACACCGCCGAAGAAGTAGATAGGTTCCTAGAAGTGCTATCTGAGATTCTAGATTAGTCACTCCACCCAGCGATACTCTCTCTGGCCCTCTAGATTCCCTTCTCCACCGATCCCAACAAGTGCAAACTCGCCATCCGGACTGACCACAGATCTCTTTCTTGAGCCTCTGTGCAGAGCCTCATAGACTGTCTTATTGATTGGATGGCGATTGGATAATCTCTCAAATAGATGGAATCGAGATGTAATCTCTCGCCATTCGTCCTGGATTACTCCCTCGAATACCTTGGCCTTGGCGCCGGAACCGTAACCACACAGGCCTACTCTCTCACCAGACATATCGATATTATCGATATAGTCAGATTCCATGGCGGACATCAATGCTAGGAAGATAGACCCAGTGTACTGATTTCCAATCAAACTGGATGCCCTAGTAGTCTTCTCGATTCTCTGGTCTACGAATGTCTTGAATTCCTCAGTCTTAGAGATGAGTCTGCGATATCTGTCATTGGATTTCTCAAACTCTTCGATTCCCTCTGGCGTGTCGGGGAAATCTTCGGGCATAGGCTCTGGCCCAATCTCTTCGACAATCTCGGCCCACATTGGAAGGTGTCTTCTGTCATGCCTGAATACATCGGGAAACATTCTCTTACCTTGGAATGCATAAGGAAGGTGTACGATTATTCTGCTCCACTGATTTGTAAGAATCTCATCCGCTTCGGGGTCATACCTTCCCTCTCTGATAGCCTTCTCTCTGAAGTTGATGAAAGCCTGCTTGACGGATTCTGAGTAGCATCTGTTGGAGAATTGGCCATCGAATACGGGGGTGTCCTTGTGGATCTTTAGTTTGGGACTTTCAAACATCACATCGTCCTTCTTGGAAGAGCTTGGTATATGCTTGAGAATACGCTCAGCGAGGCCTTCCTTTACCTTCTCGCCGCTCTCTCTGGCTAAATCGAGTACATTTTCGACAATTGTCCTAGTATCTACTTCCCTTCTTGGCTTGAAGAAGTCATGGACTGGCATGGTCGAGACTCCCCAGATATCAGGAATCACCAGAAGTCGTGGATTGTGACGAATCAGAATGGCACCCCCTCCAGCGCCCTGAGTGTACTCTCCAGTTGAGCCGATGTCATACTTGGCATTGTCAGCGAATACTACAATTCCAATTCTGTCCTTCTCTTCTCCGCCACGAGCAACCCAATCGAGAGTATTGTGCATGGCGTCCACAGCACCGATGCATGCGAATGTCAAATCAACAACATCGCAGTTTCGGAAGCAATCCTTGCCATGAATAGGAGAATATCTCTGTTCTAGCATGTCCATGATGTAGGTGGCTGTTGGTTTGGAGCCGTCAAGTGCTGATTCTGTCCCAAGATAGATTCTACCGATTGTTGCCGGATCAATGCCGTTTCTATCAATCAGTCTTCGTACTGCATTGGCCCCCATCGTGGCGGTATCTTCGTGAACATCTGGAATCGCCATTGCTGCAAGTCCTAGGCCTCGATTCAACTTTCCAAAGTCTGCACCTCGCAATTTGGCAAAGTCTTCCATATCAAAGTATAACCTAGGGAAATGGATGGAAATGTCGTCAATGCCTACGTCTGGCATAGTAAAACCTCGGGCCTCGCCGGTAGGGGACGGGTTATGAGTCCTCTCCCTGTGAAGATATCTTGGATATCCAGTAGTAAGCGCATCACTGCGAGCCAGTGAGTTCTTCTATTGCGGAAACTAAGTCCGCTTTGGTGGCAAAATGTTGTACTAGCGGCTCCATGACATCTGCTAATGCATCTGCTACTGCCATTTTCGCATCGAGAGGATGAATTGAGCCGTCCGATACCGCTGAAATGAAAGAATCCAAATCTTCCCAACTCGATTGTTTTCCGTACTTTGGATCTGGAGTCACTGTAATCGAGCCTTGTCTGGGCATGATAATTAGGCGGGCTATCTCAAACACAGGAGAATTAGGATTGCCGACTTCAAGGAAAGCTCCGCGCATTTTCTTTCTTAGTGAGTCTCTATCGTCATCCAGCAGAATTGCATTACCGGGATCAGACTTCGACATCTTATGGTCGAAAGATTCCATTCTGCCCCCTGGGCCTTTTAGTCCTGACATCATTGGAGTGTGGATGCAAGTCGCCTTGGTCCAATCATACTTGTCTGCAACCTCTCTCATGTACATGTGAGCCTTGCGTTGGTCCATTCCGCCGAATGCGATGTCTACTTGCAACTCAAAGATATCAGCCGCTTGTAGAGCGGGGTAGTAGAAAGCTGCTAGATCGTGATCAGAGGAGTCTTCGTCGCGCCCCATGATACTGAAGGTTCGTCTGACCCTAGATAGGCTCATGTTCTTGGAACATCTCAAAACCCTCTCCCAATATTTTCCTGAATCCATTATCTCTGATGCCCTTAGGAATCTCAACTCCCCTGGGCCGTCCCCCTCAGGAGGATTGCCGAGAAGTCCTCTGAATGTCTCAGCAAGATAATCAGCTGCAATCTTGATTTTATCCATATCGCGGCCGAACTTATCGTTCACCCAAGCGTGCCAGTCAGCCAAGAGGATTATCACATTGACGCCCTCGTCAAGCATATCACGAATTGTGTCAGCCAACAGAACATATGCCACATGTGCCTTGCCGCTGGGCTCGAGTCCGATGTATGCGACTAACTGACCATCTCCAGAGTGGGTTGTCCCGGTAGAAATGGCAGAGGCAACATGCTCAACACCAATTACTTCTTCACAGCCGGCGAACATCCTGTCGATGCGTGCCCGGTCATCAGAGTTCAGTGACGCCATTGGGTCATTCTGTTCCATACTAACCTCAATCAAGCAATTTCGCTAACTTCTCGGCCCTACCGGCAGCCTTGGTATTGTCTCCCTGCTCAAGGGCTTCCTCAATCTCAGTAATCATAGATTCTGCCTGAGAAACTAGGTCTTCTGATATGTTTTCAGACATTGACATGAAATGGCGGGCCGCCGAAATCCCCGATTTAGCCTTACTAGCCTTCTTGGCCCATTCCTTTGCCTTGTCTCCTCTCTGCTTGGAATTGTACCCAGTAGCTGCATCTAGAAATGTTGTCCATCTTTTCCTGTCTTCCATTGCGGCCTTAACTGCTTCAGGGTCCTCAAAATTTGGTGGAACATTGGTGACATCAACAATGAGTGCGCCTTTCTCGTTGTAGTTTGCCTCGATTGAAGTCATCACTCCATGAGATCCGATGAATGAATTATCTCCATTGTCATTGACTTGGTCGAAATATTCGCTGGCTAGTGCCGATAGTCCTCCATTCTCCGAAACCTGCTTCACTAGTCCTCTCTTGACATCGAATCTCTCCATGGCTCGGCGCTGGCTCGTCACTTCTTGAATGCTGTTGCCATTCAAGGCCCGGGGTTCGTCGAACTGGCTAAACAGAAGTTGCCCGTCCGAGGCACATGGACCTCTGTGCGCCAAGGGTATTGTCGGTCCTTCTGGTATCTCTGATGCTGGCGCCGCATGTACAAGCAGAATCGGCAGTTGTACTTGACAAAGTAATCAGTTTAGCCGAAGAGGATCTCGGTATCGAAGGGGCTGTTATCGATCCATCGGGAGAGAAGGTTATCGTCTATGGGGCCGATACATACCTCGAACTGCTTGACTCATCAAATCCAAGCGAAAGAATTGAGTTAGTTTGGAACGATGATATCGACTTGCATGCGGGCGATTTTCACCCTGGTGGCCAGACTGCTCTCATTGTCGGCGACAATGGAGAGGTTCTGAGATATGCCCTCAGTGACCACTCGATTACTGATGCCGGAGGAGACCTCGACTTCGGGAATGTTGACTTATTCTCTGTGGCTTGGAATCCTGGTGGTTCTTGGGCCTATATTGGTGGCCAAGAAGGTTGGTTGTGGAGGATGAGGGCTGCGGCGGATGGAGGTGCGGAAGTCCACCCAATTGCGGGACGCGGGAGTAGTGATATCACAGCGATTGACTGTCATACTGCCCATATGTTATGTGTAGTTACTAGCATTGTAGATGGAATTGGAGTGATTGACAGGGATCATGAAATCCACTGGATTGGAGGAACTGGTTATCCTTGGCAGGATGTGTATTGCCCTCCTGTTGATGCTGGGAGATGTGTAGCGATTTCTGATGATCGTAATATTGGGACTATCCTGTTGAATTCCGATATACCATGGTGGTCAGACTTGGGGATTAGTCAGATCACCGAGATTGAGGGGACATTCACTGGAGTTTCGGGGCAGTGGGGAGATAGATCGATTATTGCGGCGGCTCCATTCTCAATGTTCGAGCACGATCTAAGCGATAATGCAACATTTCCATGGTTAGAGAACTCTGATGTTGAGGATTTCGATGCGAACATAGCGGGGCAGAGGATTGTATCTTCATGGGCGACGGATAGAGACAGTGGATGGATTCTGACTGACAGAGGGACTTTGATTCAATTCCACCCTCCCTCTGAAACTGTTCCTGGCGGTATTCTAGGCGCATGGATTCTGATTGCAATCCCAGTTGCTACCCTGTTGGTGATTCTTAGTGTGGTATTGAGTTTCTCTCCGAGGTTACAAAACTGGTTCACACAGAGATTTGGTACAGCAGATGAGAAGAGGATTGCTAAACGCGAGTCGCGTAAAAAGAGGGGGCGCTAGTTGGCAACGTTCATTTGCGCTGCGCGGTCGCGATAGGTCAGACATGGCATACGAGGCATTGGACTTCTACGATATCGATGCCCTCCTCACCGAGGAGGAGAAAATGGTCCGCGACATGGTTAGAGATTGGGTGGATAAGGAAGTCATCCCAAACATAGAGGATGCGTGTCGCGATGGAATATTTCCGGATAAGTGGAGAGTTGACCTCGGAGAAATGGGCATTCTAGGCGCCCCTCTGAAGGGTTACGGGTGCCCCGGTCTGTCATATATCGCATATGGCCTCATTTGCCAAGAATTGGAACGTGGAGACAGTGGTGTGAGATCATTTGCCAGTGTTCAGGGCTCTCTGGCAATGTACCCAATCTGGGACTTTGGAAGTGAGGAGCAGAAGAATCACTACCTACCAAGAATGGCGAGTGGCGAGTTAATCGGTTGCTTTGGTTTGACTGAGCCGGATTACGGTTCAAATCCCGGCGATATGATTACTCGTGCCGAAGACAAGGGCGATTACTACTTGCTAAATGGGGCCAAAATGTGGATTACCAATGGAACAATTGCCGATTTAGCCGTTGTATGGGCAAAGTTGGATGGTGTAATTCGTGGATTTATCGTCGAGAAGGATGATCCTGGTTTTTCAGCTCCTGAGATGACCGGTAAGCACTCTCTGAAGGCTAGCGTTACCAGTGAATTAGTGTTCCAAGACTGTATGATTCCCAAGGACAGGATTCTGCCTGGAGTAAAGGGCCTAAAGGGCCCATTCAGTTGCCTCAATAATGCTCGATATGGGATTTCATGGGGAGCTGTGGGTGCTGCGCAGTCTTGTTTCAATTCAACCAAAGAATATGCATTGAGTAGGATTCAGTTTGGCCACCCAATAGCTTCGTTCCAGCTAATACAGAATAAATTGTCTTGGATGCTCAGGGAGATTACGAAAGCTCAACTCCTAGCATACCACTTAGGAAAGAAGAAGGACGATGGAACTTGGATTCCGGAACATATCTCTCTTGCAAAGATGAACAATGTCGATATCGCATTGGAAATAGCTAGAATGTCTAGAGATATTCACGGCGCCAACGGAATTCTGGATGAGTACCCAATAATGAGGCACATGGCCAATCTGGAGTCAGTGAAGACTTACGAAGGAACACACGATATCCATAACTTGATTCTGGGAAGGCACATTACGGGCATCCAATCTTTCACTAGAGAGCCCTAGGAATCGTCATACTTGGATTTCCTAAAATTGATAGCCGGAATGGCGCTCGGAGTGATGATAACATGGCAATAGGTGTCCTACTCAAGCAAGTTCCCGATACAACCGCCAAGATTGGAGTTTCTGGAGGCAGAGTCGATGAGTCTGCAGTCAGTAAGTGGTCAATGAGTCCATACGATGAGTATGCTCTTGAGAGTGCTCTAAAACTAAAGGAGAGTGGAGGAGGAGATGTTGTCGCAATTACCTGTGGCCCGGCTCGCGCTGGAAAGATGCTAACTGATGCAGCCGCAGTAGGCGCCGATACGCTGATGCATGTACAAATTGACAACCATGATTCTATTGATAGTACTCAGATTCAGTCCATCTTGGCAGCCGCTCTAGAAAGGGCAGGATGTAATGTTGTATTCTGTGGAAAACAGGCTGCTGATACGAATGGGGGCTCAACTGGTCCCGGAGTGGCTATGCTAATGGGGGCAAGTTGTGTTTCTCATGTATCTGAGGTGTCTGCTGATGCAGGAGGTTATCTAGCACTGCGTGCCAGTTCAGGTGGTGACGAAAGAGTGCATGTTTCAGCCCCTTGCGTATTTGCTTTCGATAAGGGCTCAGAGGAGCTTCGAAGACCCAATGTAAGGGGAATAATGATGGCAAAGAAGAAGGTCATTGAGACTGTTTCTCCGGAAGATCTTGGTGTTTCAATGGGCGAATCTAGAGTAACTGTGGTCAGCCATTCCCCTCCTCCGGAGAAGCCACCTGGACAGAAGTTCGAGGGAGCTGATTCAGTAGCCACGGTTGTGAGTAAACTGAGAGATGAGGCCAACGTAATTTAGGTGATTTAAATGGATGTAACAGTAATAGCTGATTCAACTGATGATGGACTAACACCAGTTACCGCCCAACTTGTAGGTGCGGCTACTTCAATCGGAGGAAATCCCACCGTTCTCTGCCCTGGCGGAGTAGGAGCATCAGAGGCTGCATCAATCTCCGGTGTCTCCAAGGTCGTCTCTGTAGAAGGAGGCTGTTTCGGAACCTATGAAGGAGGGGCTTGGGCTACCGCTCTAGACTCACAGGCTACAGGAGATTTGGTACTAGCTGCTGCATCGCCTAGAGGTAGAGATATTGCTGCTTCATTAGCCGCTCTAAGGAAGATTCCAATAATCCAAGATGCCACTGGATTAGAAGTAGGATTGGTTGTCTCCAGACCAATCTACTCAGGTAAGGCAATGGAGACTTCGAATGTCGAAGGTCCTTGCGTTATTACTCTTCGAGCCAATGCATTCGATGCTGCACCCGATGGAGGGACTTCAGAAGTAAGTACTGTCAACCAGAGTGCAGATGTAGGATTAGCCGTCAAGGAGGCTATCGCCAAAGCTAGCGAGAGATTAGATGTCACTGAGGCAGATATCATCATCTCAGGAGGAAGGGGTATGGGAGAGCCATCGAACTTCTCTCACCTAAACGAGGTCGCAGACATGATTGGAGCCGCCGTTGGTGCAAGTAGGGCCGCGGTCGATACTTGGGAAGAAATACCTCATAGCATGCAGGTTGGACAAACCGGAAAGACAGTTACTCCGAGCCTGTATATCGCAGTCGGAATCAGTGGGGCCATTCAGCACCTAGCTGGAATGAAGACAAGTAAGTACATCGTTGCAATCAACAAGGATCCTGATGCTCCTATCTTTGGAGTTGCTGATTACGGAATAGTTGCTACTTGGGAAGATGCATTGCCCGCACTCAAAACAGAGTTGGCAAAGCTGTAGTCATTTCACATGAACTGTTACTGATGATTTAGTCGCTGAGCCTTTATCGTCCGTGACTGTCAGATAGAATACATGTACGCCTCTCGATAGTCTGACTCTGATTCTATCGTTACTGCCGATTACCCTCTGTCTCTCATCCTCCCAAGCCCAAGTTACTATATCGCCATCCGGATCATAAGAGTCGCTGCCATCGAGTAGTACCTCGGCCTTACCTTCATCGTCTGATACGGCGGTGATATCTTCACCTGCATCAGCTACAGGCGGCAGATTGATTGCTCTAGCTGAAGCGGACAGTTCCTCCAAGATATCAGACTCGGCTTCAACTTCTATTGCATATTCTTCGCTTTCCTCATTGAGATCTTTGAGAATTCTTTCTGATTCGAGACTAAATTCTGGCCTGGACATGACTTTCGCCTCCTCTTCAGGAGAAAGTGCACCGGAGAGGTCTTCTCTTTCTTCGAGTAGATGGTGCGAGAAATGGTCTTCCGAAGGAGGAGTATCGGGGTCAATTATGACAATTGGTGCGGGATTACTTCTCTGTTTTCTGTCATCTCCTATGAGGGCCACTCTTCCCTCGAGAAGCAATACCCAGTCGACTATTCCTGGATGCTCAAACTGCCATAATACAGATCCATCATTTGAGACTCTGAAAATATCAAACCATGAGGCGACTAGAAGGTCCTCTTCCCAATTTTTAATGTCGGATACTTGATATTCAAATTGACAGATTACCTCTAACTCGCTACTACCAATTTCCATTCTCAACAATGATCCGTCAAAGCATCCGGCCACTAATCCATAGTCCGTGGGTAACATGCTGGTAACTCTGGAAAATACTTCAGTAGTGTTGAGTAGCCCTCTTTCAGGATGCCAGCACTCAATTCTGTTCTCAGGTCGATCGTCAACTACTACTCCCAATGAGTTCCTAGCAACCATAAGAACATCGTCGCTTCGGAACTCCATACAAGAAACGGTTTCAACATCGTCGGCAGCAGCTTTGGACTCGTGAATGATCTCCAGTGAAGCATTGAGAATGAGTATGCTGCCATCCTCAGAAGCGACAGCACATAAGCCGCCCTCGGAACAGTTGATTGCCACTGGAGAATTACAAGAAATTGAACCTAGTAGAACGCCTTGTGCTGAAATTAGTAGTAGCATATTTGATGAGTCGGCAACAAGTACTCCATTGGGATGGGAGAAAATCATCTCGCATCCGGATTCAATATCATACTTCCAGAGAAGTTCGGTGTGAAAAGCTCTGATGCCACCAGTACTGGTTGCTACAATGATGTTTTCTTGGGATTCCACTAGTCCGACTATTTTTTCTCCCAGTTCATCTGTACTTATGATTACGCCATCGGAGCCGTAAACTTGTAGAGAACCGGAGTCGAATCCCACTGCAAAATTACCATCTTCTAATTCACAGCAGTGCCTTACGACCTCATTAACCGAGGTCTCCGCTAGTGGGGGGATCGTGGCCCTCATGACTCCTGATTGATCGATGTGACTTCATTCTGCCGCGTCCACGACCATTAGGTCTTGACAGCATCGTTTCGAGCACTCTCGACTCTTGAGAGGTATTCATCAGTAATACCCCCGGTAACATAGATTCCATTGAAGCATGAACAGTCGAAATTGGCGGGACCGAGTTTGCCTTCTCTAAGGCAGGCCTTGACTAAATCGTCCAGTTCCTGATAGATTAGCCAATCAGCGCCAATGGCCTCAGCGATATCGTCGATAGTTCGGTCATGAGCAACATATTCGGCACGAGCAGGCATGTCTATTCCGTAGACATTAGGATGTATTATTGGAGGTGCAGAAGAGGCAAAGAAAACCTGCTTAGCGCCAGCTTCCTTGGCCATTTCTATGATTCTTCTCGAGGTATTTCCTCGCACTATGCTATCATCTACAATCATCACAGTCTTGCCCTCAAACTCCCAGTCGATTGTGTTGAGTTTCTTCTTGACTGAGTCTTTCCTCATCGATTGTCCGGGCATTATGAATGTCCTGCCTATGTAGCGGTTCTTTACGAAGCCCTCGCGATAATCCACCCCTAGTGACCTAGCCATTTCCATGGCAGCAATTCTGCCGCTGTCGGGAACAGGAATAACAGCATCAATTCCATGGTCAGGGCGCTCCTTCAGAACTCTCCTAGCAAGTGCAGCGCCCATCCGTAGACGTGCCCCGTGAACTGAGATTCCATCTATAGTAGAATCAGGACGGGCGAAGTAGACATGTTCGAAGATACAAGGAGTGTGGCTCGGTTCTGAGTGGCACTGCTTGGCGGAGAATGAGCCGTCAACTCTCGCGATTACGGCCTCTCCTGGTGCGATGTCTCGCTCTGGGGTGAAACCAAGAGCCGAGCACGCCACGCTTTCGGAGGCAAAGATTCTCTCAGTGAAGCCTTCATTCTCACATAGGCCCATGAAAAGAGGCCTGATCCCATGCGGATCTCTGAAAGCGATAAGTCCCCAACCAGTAATCATCGCAATCACACTGTAACTCCCCTCGACTCTCAGATGGGTCCTCTCTACTGCTCGGAATATGTCGTCCTCAGATAGAGCCTCGAGACCACCGGGTCTGCCATTTACCGACCTTTGTATCTCAGCTGCAAACAGATTCAACAGAGCCTCGGAATCCGAACTAGTGTTGATTCTCCTGTGATCATATTCAAGCAGTCCGTTGATGATGTCGTTCGTGTTGTTTAGATTCCCGTTGTGGGCCAAACTGACTCCAAAAGGAGTGTTAGTGTAGAATGGTTGGGCCTCAGCAACTGAACTCGAACCTGCTGTAGGATAGCGAACATGCCCCATCCCCATTTGTCCGTGTAGTTTGGTCATGTGCTTGGCTCGGAAAACATCCCTGACAAGTCCGTTAGCACGTCTATGGTAAATATTAGTCGAATCACTAGTGACTATTCCTGCAGCGTCTTGCCCACGGTGCTGAAGAACAAGCATTCCATCGTATATGCTGCTCGCTACTTGTGTGTGTGGGTGTCCTAAGATACCGATGATACCGCACATCGGATAACGCATCGCGCTGGCGGTGAAGGACTTAGCACTTTCCGGGTCACTTTGAGCCCATAGAACGAGAACGCTTGTTCCATCTGTATTTTCGAATCTTGGCTGTAGCACCGTAACCACAGTGGGCACAAACGCTCTTTGTCTTGTGATATGAGTGTCTTCCACAGCGTCTGCACCTTATGTGTGTGGACTTCTGTCTCTTTCCCATACTGGGTGTTCCCTTTGACATAACTACCACCTAGGACAGCGCGGCGACCGAAGGGGGTGTTATGAGAGTTGCCCAATGAGGGTGCATTACTCAGAGCCTGATTCGACTTCTGAAAGTGCAATCAAGGGGTCATCAGGGCGACTTCTGAGGGAAGCTTGCATCATTAGAGCTGTGAGGACTGCGAATGCCGGATATAGCAAGTCAAGAATTGATAATGCACCATTTACAAGATTGTTTCGAATGGCCAACACATCCATAGACTCTCCCAAAGAAATCGATGCAAGATATGTCGAAATGAAGATTGTCATTGTGACAGCAGTTAGTGGAATCGCAGGGCGATGGTACGGGTTTAGTGTTCCAATTAAGGCGAGGACGATAAGCAGTGAAGTGAAGGCGACAGAGCCCAAGAAGGCATTTACGATTATCTCTGCCTCAGAATTCATCCGATGCCTCCAAATGTCTACTAATTACGCTCTGAACATATTTTCTCTCTTTCTCTGTTAGAGGTGTTGACTCGGGTTCAACGGGAGTTTTGCTCTCGGTATACTTGACAGATAGAGCAAACACTGCAATTGCCAAAATAGCTCCTAAAATTGAGCCAAGCCAAGATAAGATCTCAATCAGAGTCAAATCACGCAGAGTTTCTAGAATAAGGTACCAAGCAGCGATTATGCCCGCCCAACCCGCCAGGAGTGGCAGGGTCCTTGCATTCGAGTAAATTGGGGCCCCCAAGAGTACTAGATTGATTCCAATTGCTGCACAAATAATCCAGGGCATTATGTCAGTTGTAGTCTCCACAAGAAGTGATTCGGGCTCAGCGGGTTCCGAATGCAGCAATATTAGCGCAAGGCCAAGTAAGGCGACCGGAGTTCCGGCTGGATGTCTCTTGAATGCAGGCCCGGTCCTATGCATGGCAAATCCTATGCCTAAGAGACAGAATCCGACCCAGACCTGTGCAGCGGCTAGTGACACAACCGTTGGCAGCGAATGGTATTACATCGTATTTGTGACTCTTGGCTTGGATATTTCGCGCCGCAGTACGCTAGATAGAGTTCATAAATGGGTCATCGGTGGCCGCGATGTCGCAGGACGCGAGGTGAACCGATGGTCAAGATGCCTAGGACAGTGAAGCGCTACAGTCCATCGGCTGGTAAGCATACCGAACACACTGTCGAGAGAGTCAAGAAGCGACGCGCTAGTGAACTGAAGTGGGGTCAGAGAAGATTTCGCAAAGTAACATCAGGTTACCGTGGATTCCCTAGACCCAAGCCATCAGGAGAGAAGCCGACAAAGAGAGTCAACCTGATTTACCGATGTACAGAGACTGGTAAAGCACACTCCCCTGCAGGGAAGAGAGCTAGGAAGTTCGAACTAGTAGACAAGTGAGGTAGAGAAGATGAGTGGTAGATTTCTAAGAGTCACCTGCCGTGACTGCGGTCATGAAGCCATCGTCTTTGACAGGGCGTCAACCTCGATCTCATGCGCCATCTGTGGCGCAACTCTGGCGAGTCCTGCCGGAGGTAGGGCAGACCTATCTGGAAGCACAATCATTGACGTCCTCGAGTGAGGGGATGTCATATGGCGGAATCCGAACTTTGGCCGGAAGAAGGCGAGTTGCTCATCTGCGTAGTCAGTAGTGTAAAGGAGAACGGTGCATACCTCAATCTCGAGGGGTACGAGGGCAGAACTGGTTTCGTATTCATCGGAGAGGTCGCATCTGGCTGGGTCAAGAACATCAGTGCACATCTGAGAGAGGGGCAGAGAGTTGTTGCCAAGGCCATCCAAGTAAGGAAGGACAAACAAAGAATTGAGTTGTCAATCAAATCTGTTTCAGAGGAGCGTCGAAGAGACACTCTCCAAGCTTGGAAGAATCGTCAAAGAGCGGGTCAAATGATGCGTGTCGCAGCTGAGAGAATCGGCTGGGACGAGACAAAGGCGGCCGAGATATGTGATGAAATGAGGGAGATATTCGGAACACTGTATGGCGCCCTAGAAGAGTGCGCCATGAGTGATACAGCGTTGAATGATGCGGGTTTCACAGGCGATTGGATTTCAGTAGTTACCGAGTTGGCAGTGGAGAACATCGTCCCCCCATTCGTCGAAATCAGGGGAGAGTTTGACATTCAAGTCTGGGGCCCAGAAGGTGTAAATGCAATTCGTGATGCTTTGATGGCAGCAGAATCCTGCGGCAAAAATCTGGAAGAGGTCACAATAACTTGTCATTATGATGGGGCACCTCACTACAGGGTCGATATCAGGGCTCCTGACTATCAGGCCGCCGAGTCTGTCTGGGAGGCTGCACAGAAAGCCGCCTCAGATAGTATGTCCTCGGTAGAAGGTTCGATAGTTGCCGAACGTGTCTAAGATGGCTCTGGCGAGCATAGACTTCATTGACCCTTGCGAGTGCAAGTAACTCGATAGTATGGTCAGAACTAGGTTGCAACGGTGTATATCATGCGGCGAATATGGCCTAGGAGCTAGGTGCGAGAAATGTGGTTCTGCAATGGCCGCGGTATCGCCGATGAAATATTCTCCAGAAGATCCACAGGGAGCTAGGAGGCGTAAGCGAATGGATGTCGGTAGTGATGAATGGTTGGAATCACTACCTACAACGAGAAATGAGGAGAGTGAGGAGGAATGAGTAGGGCTAAGATTCACTGGCTTGTTGGAAATAGCCTGCCCGAACACGCGGCGATGCTTGAGGCGGTTCCGGGAGTGGGTAATGTAGGCAAACTGGTCGTAGACTCGTTGGTGGAAAAGCACCCATCTAGGACTCTAGCATGGATTCTACACCCAGACTTTCCTCCTCATGCAACATTGGATGATAATTCACTACTGGCTCCTCCAAGAATCCGAATAGACTCTGTTTTACTTCCCGATGGTAGGACAGTGATAGCAGTCGGCGGAAATCTGCAGCCGATGACTGCTGCGGGGCAGCATGAGGTATCCGAAGCGATATTGCAACTCGCTTCTGAATCGAACACTCCTCAATTACTGGTTCTCGCAGGTCTTGCAGCAGGTGCCGAAGATAGACAGATACATGTTATCTGTGCTGATGCTAATGTCAGAAAAAATCTCGAAGAAGGAGATATACCCGTAAGTAGAGAACACCCCGAAGCAGGAATGATTGGGATCGCAGGACTACTAATTTCACTCTCTCCTATGTATTCGGTCAGTACCATTGGATTGGTGGCAGAAACAATGGGGGCCAGTGCAGATGTCGTGGCAGCCGATAGATTGTCAAATTGGATAGAAGCGGCATTTGAATTACCACTTGATTTGAGTCTTGATTCTACAGAGAAGATTGCAGCGAGAATCCTCGGCGAGATGAATGCTGGAGGAGATTTGGAAGAGACCTTGTCTATGACCGAAGGAGAAACGGGCGACTTCTATGTCTAGCCACTATCCGCCAGAAGAAACTACAATCAACTCGAGGTTAATGTCTGATTCGATTATCGAAGTATGAGGTACAATAGTATCTTCATGCACGGCTAGTACAGTTGAGGCAGGGATTGACAATCTCTCTAGAACCTCAGAGATGCTGATCGGCATATCTGACTCCAGAGTTAGCGAATCGTCATCGTGCTCCACCTGTATTATCACGACCCTTTCACATCGGGTCAGCCTTATGTTTGATTCGCAGGTGGCTGGAGCGCTGCCGAGATCGCATAGCCCGGTATTGCGGTGGATTCGAAATCCACTGTCCATTGGACGCGGGGGTTCAAATCCCTCTCTCGGCGCCACTAGTATGCTGGAACCTCTGTCGAGTCTCGTAAGACAACTAGACGACCTCCTGGCCCCATTCTGACTTGTGGTTGGCCATTGAATTCTCCAATCTCGCCGTTGAGAATTGCAATCTCGTCTCCTCTAGTCACTCCTGCTGCAGCAAGAGGTATGAACTGTCTAAATGCAACTACTCCTGCTGATCCCGTTTGATCTATGAGCGTAATTGACCACCTAGACACTCCTTCTCCATCCGGGAACGCGTTGATGGACCATACTCTCCCAACGACATTGGCTTTAGTCTCGATATCAACAATTGATTCATCGTCTGAATCTTCGGCCATATTGACAGAAGACTTCTCGTCGAGATCTAGAACTATTTCTCCCTTCCATATAGAAGCCATGGCATTCTCAATGCGCACTCTACTTCCGCTCGTTATTGAGCGAGTCACCTGCTTAGGCGCGCCGTAGCGTGATGGTTGTACCTTAGCACGGTCATATCCATCTTGTAAAGTAAATGTGAGTTCTACTGAGCCATCTTCGGAGAGATTTGGTCCTCGTAAACCTGAGACTTCGCCGACTACATTGACTCGGGTGACGATCTCTCCCAGCGGAGTGATAGGCCAACTGTGTCCGAAGCGGTCCAACTTTCGCTCAAGTGGCAACTCAAGATTGTGGCCACTGCCCTCGCAAACACCTCGCAAATCGCAGTAAGTACAGCGAGCTCTTGGATTGGGGTCAATCGGCGTCTTAGATGGTACTCCTCCCTTATCGAAGTAGTTCAAAGGAGACGGTTCTGGAGGGCATTCTTCCATTTCAGGATCTCTAGCGTGAATCTTCTGATACAATTGAGAGAGTTCTATTGACAGTTTTTCCATCTCTTCTAAAGAAGGACATTCAACTTCCTTAATCGCCTCAGCACCCAGGTACCAAATCTCGAGTTTTTCAACTTCCTCAGATCTTTCATGAGTCTCCCACCAAAGCCAGCAGTAGAGGCGTAATTGGTCGATATAGCCGGCCGAACGGTCACCTTTTCCAATAGAAGCCTTGAGATCAATAATTCTGATTCGGCCTGTCCAATCATAGACCATATCGTACTCTCCTTGAAACCACTCGTCCGGATGAGAAGTGGTCTGTTTCCACTGCCCCGCATCAGGATCAACGAACCATGGCCTAGCCAATTCCCATGCTTCACACCATGAGACATCACCAGAGTCTTTGGCGCAAGGATGTGGCTGATTCCACTGACGAGGGAATCCATCAGGAGGTGGCCAATAACCTCGGCCCTCTCCTACCCTCCAGTTCGAAACTCTTGGACCGCCTCCTGCATTCAGACAGGCTTCGACTTGATCGATATGCATCCTCAGGCCTACTTTGACCATGTCTCTGGCTTCATTGGGGTCAGCATTGTCGACTGAACCCGTCTTGTTAGGTAATGACTCCCAATCATCTACTGCAGCCTCCCAGCACTTGTCGAAATGTACCTCTGCTCGGGCTTCTGCCCAAATGAGTAGTGAGTCTCGGTCTTTTGGCCATTGTTCTTCGGGCAATTCAATTGCAGCGGGACCGGGCCAAGCCAGTTGATTGTCATAGTCTAGAGACCCATCGTCAAGGAGCGGTGATGTCATCTCATCTTCTGAATCAGCCGAAACCAGCGCCGGCGAGTCTCGAAGCACCCTGCATATGCACTCTTCGACAGCATTTCCTCGAATAATCTGAGGCGGAAGGGGCGACTTCAGGCGTTCGATGTAGTTGTAGTACCACAGCCTGTTGCAGGAATTCCAAGTGATTACTTGAGATGCTGAAAGCCTACGGAACGGATTTACTCCCGCTGCTTCTGGATTGCCTTGCCTGACCGGCATGGCATGGAGTCTGAGTCGAGACTCTATGAACCCAACGAAGAACTACAGAATCAGTTTGAATCGTTGAGCCAGACTACTGTAACTTCCATCCTATCAAAGGTAGGCGTAACTTCGACCATCGCTACAGGCGCATCTACCTCATCAGCAATTGATTCTGCAATAACTAGTGGTAGTTCGATTCGGCCCTCATCGGAGTCCCAAAGCATGAATCTGCGAGGGAGTCCAGTAATCTCAGCAATCTCCTCAATCCAATTAGCCTGATTTTCGGAGGAAGAATAGACTGCTCCAAACATTAGTGTCGAGTCTTCAGTTAGTGTCTCGTGGGGAGAGATAGTGGCCTCGCCTCTGCGCTCAAATCTTCTTCTCAATTGACCTGCATCCTTGTACACAGCAGTGCAGAATTTGACATGGAATCCGTATGGCTCACGGACAACTGAGTCAAATGAGTCTGGCATCCCGTTGGCCGCATGATTGACTCGGTCCCTCAGCATTTGAGCTAGTTCGGAGGATCCTTTCGCGCCTGCAGTAATTTCGGTTGATAGATTGAAACCTCGTAGTTCCATATTGTCATGATTGCCTACAGTAATCTCCAACTCATTCAAATTTAAGAAATTGATTTTGAAGTCTCGTAGATCCTCGAGAAGTTGTACTAACTCTGCCTCCTTATCGGGCTCGCAAGGTAGTTCAATTCCAGTTTCTATTCCAGCCTCAGTACAAGCAGAAATCACTTCTCGATACTCCTCTGATTGTAAATCCAGCAAGTGGAAGCGTATCTCATCTAGTCCTGCTTCAGCGAACTCAGCAGCCCATTCTGTTCTGAACGGGATGCTCGTATACATGTGCAGGTGGAATGACTGGCCGAACTCTGCTTTCAGAGTTCTAATTCCCTCTAGCGTCCTCTCTCTCGCCATCAGGGGGTCTCCGCCAGTAATTCCAGCACCGGTGGCTCTCATTGCCTTAGCTTCCTCGATGACTTCATCGAAGTTCTCACAGCGCCTCTCATTTGCGAACATATAGTCGATATCGCGACGAGTTTCAGACAGTGGGCAATAGTCACATCTCCAGTGACAATTTCCAGTTATGAAAAGGACCAGTTTGCTTCCCATCTGACATTGGATGCAGCCTTCAGAATCGCCTTCATCGGCCGCTTCGGGGAGAGTTTCAATCTGTGAGATAGGTAGTGATACGCTCACACTGCCACCTCCTGGGCCAACTCAATGAGCCAGCGGTGAAATCCCGTATCATTGGAAAGTTCTGGATGGAAAGTCAGGGCAAGCCTATTGCCATATCTGATGCCAACTACTTCTCCCTCATGTGTTGCAGCAACCTGTGCTGAATCATCAATAGAATCGAATCTAGGCGCTCGAATAAAGACACCAGGGAAATCCCTTCCCAGTATCTCTGAGTAAACTTCGGCCTGGAAAGATTCGGCCTGTCTGCCATAGGCATTCCGATCTATGCTTGCAGGAATAAGAGAAGTTCCTCCATCTTGAGGGTCAGATAGTAGAATTGCGCCAGCGCAGGTGCCTAGGACGGGACGGGATAAATCGCTGCGAATCCAATCAAAGACCGCAGGAAGTAGCCTAGAAGTCTCGTGATTCCCAGTCAGTCTCATCGTAGTGGACTCACCTCCGGGAAGAACCAACGCATGTGGGTCGGCCTCGGTTAGGTCTGATTTCATTCTCAATTCATGTAGACTGATTTCTATACCACACTCATCAGCAGCCTTCTGTAGGGTCGACATGTGAACATGTCTGGCACCCTGTAGCATGACTAACCCTATGCGCAGCATGTCAACGCGTCCGGCCACTCGGAAATTACTCTGTCGCGCCTCCGATGAACTGAAAGACCGAAGCCTAGACGTCGATTTGTGCAACCCGAGGGTCGCATCCATAACTTCGGTGCTGGGCCGGCTGTGCTACCTTACGAGGTAGTCCAAGAGGTCTCGAAGGCTCTACCTAATCTATCGGGCAGTGGTTTTGGCCTCATGGAAGTCTCACATCGCTCAGATACTTTCCAGGCAGTGATCGATTCCGCGATTGGTAGAGTGAGGAGTTTGTTGTCTGTACCTGATGACTACGAAGTCCTACTTCTACAGGGAGGAGCCTCGACTCAGTTCTATATGACGGCATTGAACCTGATAGGAGAAGGGGGCAAGGCCGACTATCTGGTATCAGGAACATGGTCGAAGAAGGCCCTCAAGGAGGCCAAGAGAGTTGGGGACTGCGTTGCTGCTTGGGACGGTTCGGATGAAAATTTCAGATCTGTTCCCTCGGACGGTGATTACTCTATCAGAGCTGATGCAGATTATGTTCACTATACTTCGAACAATACCTTGTTCGGAACGCAATTTCATCATCTCCCAGATAGTGCTGGTAAACCCAGAGTAGTTGATGCTAGTTCGGATATCTGCGGTGTCCCATTGGATGTCTCGGAGCATGACCTAATCTACGCCGGTGCGCAGAAGAATCTCGGCCCTAGTGGAGTAACTCTGGCTATCTTGTCTCCTTGGGCTTTATCGAGATGTCATGATGGATTACCCACGATGCTCGATTACCGGACTCACGCGGCCAAGGGATCGATGTTCAATACGCCCAACACCTTCGGCATCTTCGTCCTTGACAAAGTACTAGATTGGGTCGAGCGAAATGGTGGCCTAGAGGGTGCTGTTGAAAGAAATCGTGCTAAGGCCTCACTGTTGTACAATGAATTGGATAGGAGTGACTTCTGGAGACCTCATGCACATGGAGGATCTCGTTCGGTGATGAATGTCACATGGCGTCTATCCAATACCGAACTAGAGAGCGACTTCCTGAATGAGGCTACTGATTCTGGACTGGGTGGGCTCAAGGGGCACCGTAGCGTAGGAGGAATTAGAGCGAGCATGTACAACGGTTGCCCAATAGAGAGTGTGGAGACTTTGGTTGGATTCATGCGTGACTTTGAGTCGCGTCACGGGTGAGAGAGAACATGGATGCGCGCGAGGCACTAGATATCCTCGACTTGACTCTACTCGATCTCAATGCAAGTGAATCCGAATTGGATGAATTATGCAGATTAGCTAACTTGCATCGCCCGGCTTCTGTGTGCGTTTTCTCTGAGCATGTTTCCTATGTTGCAGAGAGATTAGAGGGGATCTCAATCAGTGCTGTTGCTGCAGGCTTCCCAGTCGGTGGCGGTGACCCGGAGCAAGTAGCGGCCGCAATTAGGCAAGCAGTTGAGGCGGGGGCCGACGAGATTGATTGCGTTCTCGAGCCATCTGATGAAGCACCTGGGCAATCTGAGTTAGCGATGCTGATAGCGATGAGAGAGGCATCAGCTAATTGTGTTCTAAAGGTGATTATCGAGACTCCCTTGTTGGACGAGCACAGTATGCGTGCCTCTACTCGAATGGTGTTAGCTGCAGGTGCTGACTTCGTCAAGACATGTACTGGAAAACGTGGAGGATGCAGTGATCAGGCTGCACAGATTCTGGCTTTTGAGGTCATGAGGCATGGAGTGACTATGGGCAGTCGCCCGGGAATAAAGCTCTCAGGGGGAATTGGCACTCTGGATGATGTGAACAGGCTGGTCAGCATCGTCTCCTCAGAAGATTCTTCAATTCAAGGTCCTATTAGATTGAGAATCGGGGCTTCTTCTCTACTGCACGAATTAGTCTAGATGGTGGGCTCGGCAGGAATTGAACCTGCGATCTTCGCCATGTGAAGGCGACGTCATAACCCCTAGACCACGAGCCCTATGTCTTCTTGGCAGTCTAATTTGGCAATAAGCATGATGACTTCATCAAGAGCAGAATCCCCGCCGGAATCAAAAGTCTGTCCCAATTCCGCGAATCATGTTCGCAGGTCTTGACTTCGGTGTCCTGCGTGAAAAAGAGACATGGCAGGCATTCGGAATTGGGGTTGTGCTCTTCTGCATAATTGGGTACTCATCTCTGACATTATTCGGACTTTCAGCATCAGCTTACGGAGTATCTGATGAAGTGGTACCAGTTCCTGACTTTGAAGTAGAAACGATGAATCGAACCGGAATTGATGATGTCGTCGCAGACGAGAATGGTATGGTCAGACTATCTGATTTGAGAGGTAATGTGGTTGTAATCGATTTCATGGCAATAGACTGCGCAAATTGCCATTATGTCCAGACTCATATCGAACAGAATTTGGACGGTTGGGAGTCTCTTGAAGGCCCTCATAATGTCATTGTACTTTCTGTAGCGACTTGGCATTGGTACGAATCATTCGACCGTATAAACAGGACATTTGGCGATTTGGATTCTGATAAGCACATGTCTTGGCCTGTGGCAAATAGTGGTTCGGAAGTTGTAATCCTAGAAGATGGGTCTAGAGGCAATTTGGCAGAATATTACTCGGCTTTTGATTTGCCCATAGTAATCGTAGTAGATCATGAAGGATATGTTGTTGCCAAGGAGAGTACGGGTACGCCTTTGGATGGTTGGAGTTCATTTGATTCGGCTATAGCAAGGGCTAATTCTGGCGATGCTGAAGATTTGCGATTTGGTTTAGAGAAGGCAGATAGATCTCTCACAGGTGTGTTCGTAATCGGCCTCTTTCTGGGAATTCTAGTATACTTCTCTCCATGTGCATTCCCTGTTCTTCCTTCTTACATCACCTACTACCTAAATCTTGGAATGAGGGAAGACGAGTTGCGAGAGGCGGGTAGACTATCTGGAAGAATGCCTAAGCCTATCGAGGTTGGAGGATATGCCGCTCTTGGGCAATTGACTTTCTTCGGTGTAATCGGCGCCATCATCTTCGGACTTGATGGAATCATCAACCTCTCTGGTGTTCTACATGATATTGCGATATTGATTGCATGGCTACTTCTGATTCTAGGCAGCCTCATGTTGCTTGGGTGGACATCACACCTGCTGAACTGGGTACAAGGAATTCTGGACCGATACCAAACTACAGAGGCCGACGAACAATTTACCCCTAGACGAAACATGTTCCTCTGGGGCATAGGCTACAGCGCTGCTTCGGTGGACTGTACAGCAGCTGCAGTATTCCCGTTCGTAGCTTGGCTAGCTGTCGTAGGAGATGGTGCATTCATTTTCGGCATGGCGGGGCTGATTCTCTCAGTGACACTGCTGATGGTGGCGGTTACTGCCCTAGTGGGCATGGGTAGGCAATCGATGCTTGACTTCCTGCGTCAGTCAACTGGCATAGTAAAGGCAACTGGTGCTTGGATGATGATGTTTGCTGGTATCGGATTATTGGTTTACCTAACTCAACCAGAAATTATTGCCTCATTGATTTGATAGGAGTCGGGGAGATTTACCCCCCGACCCCATTATGTAAATTGG
>MDSW01191468.1_pt1 | contig 37362 bp, 35 predicted proteins | sample 811171 | NCBI WGS metagenome assembly MDSW01 (sample SAMN05326641, study PRJNA326480) | marine metagenome | isolation source: seawater | place: Atlantic Ocean: North West | collected 2012 | reverse complement strand
TCTCCATTCTTGGCTATGGTGGGTATAGTTGGTCTCATTAGATCTTCAAAACCTTCCAAAACAGGCCCGAAAATATTGGTATTTGATTCGAATGTGGGTGTTCCAACGACTGAAGAAGTTTTCAGATCTGTGAATGGAATCTCCAAAGAAAGCGTGACCGCCGCCGCTACCCCGGATCCCTGGAAGAATGAAGTTTCTGAAGATGAAGGCATAACCGAGGAGATACCTGATTCTACTGAAGGGACTCGATTAGACGAGGTTGGGGGCGATTGGCAAACTTGGGACGAGGGTTAGATTCGGCTCGTATGGTTTATGCGAGACGGCACTAACCAACTCTCGGTTGGGAAGTCATGCCGGGGTTCGACGACGTCCTCTCGATTCTCGAAAATAAGTCGAGAAGGGAGATATTAGAGCTTCTCACCAAGGAGCCGCATTACGCTCTTCAGTTGTCTGATCTTCTTCAAATTAGCCAACAGGCAGTGGTTAAACACCTTAGCATACTGGAGAAGGCTGGTTTTGTTTCAGTGGATAAGGTTCCTTCAGAGAAGGGGGGACCACCTAGGAAAGTGTACAAGGTGACAGAGTCGTTCTGTTTGCGTCTTGATCTTGGGCCCAGATTGTTCAAAACAAGTGGTAAGATGATGCCTTCTGGCGGCCCGATGCGTCTTTCCTCAAAGCTCCCAGGAGGTTTAGAGGATGTCATCGATACAATGGGAACTCGTCGTAAAATACCTATGAATGAGGCTATGTCAATTCTTTCAAAATTGCAGATGCGTCTTGAGAAAATGGATGAACAGCGAGATGCTTTGATTGCTCTTCATCAACAAGTTATGATGAAAGTAGCGCCGAGCATCGAGGATCTGACTGATAATTATGAGGAGCGTCAATTGGCCCATGCCATGTTAGATCAGCCAAGACGTCCTGTGGATCTTGATCTCTTCTCACAGAGTATCAGAATCCAGTCTTCTCAAGCTGAAGACATCATGGCGGGCTTGCGCGATCGTCTAATCAGGGATCTGGCAAGAAGCAAAGGGAATGTTATCGCTGGAGGCGAAGGTACCCCTCTGCCATGGTGGCTGGTACGTTGACTAGAATTCCATATCGTCATCAGTGTAGACCATCATACTCTTCTTTTCGGCGTATTCTTTCATTGCCTCTATTCTTCGACCCCAAATGACCACCACAGCAACCCCTCCAAGAGCGATGGTTGCCCCTATGATAATCACAGGAACGGAATAAGTTGCAACAGCCTCTAGCAGCGGATCGAGGAACCTGTTATTGGAACCCATCTTATCGGATAGCGACCAGTAATTGTTTGATTCATCAGACTCGATGATGTTGTTATCGGGGTCTACGTACACTACTACGTCTTGAGAACCTGCTTCTACGATGTATAGCAAGGATATTTCCAAGAGTTCTTGATTACTAGATTGGGACACTGGCATGACTGCCTCGATTAGCTGACGATAGACGATGTTGTCTTCATCACAGCCATTCTTTCGAATATCAGACGGGCTCTGGTCGGCACAGAGGATTACACTGACATCGGTAGCGTGTATATTTCCTATATTTTGCAGTTTGACGGTGACTGAAATCATTTCGCCAACCCCTGCTCTGGACTGCGGGGCATTGGCTGACAGTATCTTCAGATCGGGTGCTCTGAGCATCAGTTGGAGGACTTGCTCATTGGAATCGCAAGCCGGCGGGAAATTGTCTGGAAGGCCGTCTTTATTCTCATCAAGAGTGCATGAGTCGTCCCATTCAGGGGTCTCATCGAAATCACCATCATTAGCAGCAGAGCCGTGTATTGATGTTGCCTTTATTCCGATCGACCTGTCACTTAACTGTGCTTGGTCATCAATCGATATAATCGCTACAAATTGAATGGTTGTGAATGCATCCATCTCCGGGAATGTTACGGTGCTCGTTGTCGAAGTGTAACATGCGTCTGATTCGGGTGCTATGCTCGGCTCAGGGGGAAGGCAGGGCGCCTCTCTCGGATACTCTGTGTCAAAATCCTCTACCAGCGCGTATGTGATCATCCACTTGGATAGTGTGTTCATTCCAGGAGTTGCATCCCAGCCGGCTGCGCCTGGTAATCTTGTATGGTTGTGCAGCATCGGCGTATCTGGGACATTCCCGGCATTCGTGAGATTCATCAGGAAGCGGACTGTTCTTCCCGGGGCGCTGGTCTTAATTTTGGACTCCATAGCTGGATCTAGCGTAATCCGAAGATCGTGGAATTCTGTGATTTCCACTTGCAATTCGATGCTCTCTCTAACCCTGGTCCCTTCATACGGTTCTTCGCTGAGGACGTTCAGCACGATGCTGTATGTTCCTGCCAATGTCTTCTCTGGAACGTTGATGATTAAATCAAATTCTTTTGAGTCGTCTCTCAGAAGTTCGCCGAAGTAAGCTCTTGGAATATCTATATCCCAGATATACGCGCCTTCTGGGCCAGTGACTGACTCGACTGTAATGTCGAATCGATCAGGGCCGTTGCCGGTGTTCGTTATCTCGGTAGTCAAAGGATATGCTTGTCCGGGATAGAGTTCTAGGATATTAGAGTCAACTTCAGCTTCGAGCTCGTAGACTTGAATCACGTTTGTTAGAAGCAGCGCGGAGTCTCTAACTTCAGGTGTTCCTTCGAGGTGTGCTTTGACTACAACGGATTCTCCGAAGCCGGCTGTTGCGTTGTAGGGAGAACACATATTCGCTGTGACCACGTATGGATTTCCGACAACGGCCCAATATCTTGGAGCGTTTTCCGGGATTCCATTACCACCGGGCGCGCTTGAGAAGTCTAGGTCTACAGTCCAATGGTCGTATCTCCATACGCTTTGAGAGATGTCAGATGGCCTCTCCGATGGCCCGCCGGGCGTGGTGAATACCAAGGATCCTGGGGAGTAGTTCTTTGTTACCTCGATATCGAATTCGGCACAATCTCCAGGCAGGACGTTCAAATTCGTGCCGTCTGGTATCTTGAACACAATGTTTCCAGAAGTCTTCACTGAGACGTTTATCCAAAGGCCGAGTACATCATAGGTCCCATGATCGATTTGGAATATCGGTTCCCCTGTGGACCATCCTTTGAGGTATATCACATAGGTCCCGGGGGTTTGTGAAGTTGGTATGGTGACTCTGAGGTTCTTGGTCACTGCCTGTCCTGGGTCGAGAGAGACTTCCATTGGGAAATCTACGCCCCATCCGAATTGTAGGCCCCATTCCATTTGGCCATCAAGCGTAGACGGATCGTGGAATGCAAATGTATCGTAAACGTTGCCTGTATTTCTGATAATTATAGAAAAGGTGCCTGAGCCGCCCTGCTCAACATCGATGTTTTTGTTGATTGTGGATAGATCGATCCCGTGGACCACGTCCATCAGAATCACGAGTTGTCTTTCATCATCGATAGCGGGGTCTTTGTATGAAACTGCTCTCACCTTAATCTCCGCTAATTGGTCGCCCTCGGCTTGGTATATTGTGGGGGCCCTTACCCTCAAGTAAAGAGGGACTAGGTTTTCACCATTTGAATTACCCTTGAGGTGTATAGGCGTAGATTCGAAAATCGGTGTATGGTTAGAGGCGTAATAGAGAGTAGCGCTCCAGTTCATGGGGACATCCTCTACAGTGAGGCGGAATGTATCCGCGACAAGATCAGAGGGGCCAGGCGTTGGATTATCGATGGTTAAGTTGTAGATCGTGCTCTCACCCGGTTCAATGACGTGATAATACGTCTCAGAAGGTGCAAGTGCGACATCGACAAGCCCGGTTAGAACGTGGACGTAGCACAATGTCTGTTTGGGGCTGTTTGCTTCTCCACATTTAGTTGAGTCGGACCAAGCTACGTGAGCGCCGCTTCCAAGGTCGTTAGAGAACGCTGGTGGGGTTCCAAGTTGTGGGTTCCTAGGGGAGTTGGGACCCAATTTTCCAGATTCCCATGTGGATACCTCGAATATCTCCCACTCATCTAATACTGCTATAGCGAGGTTGTTCAAGGTGGGGAATCCATCAGGGTATCGATCGGTGGTACTATTGAGGCGGGTGTACATGATGGACTCGCCTTGGGACTGGTTACTATTATCGAGCCATGCAATGTGTATGTTGTCGAAATCATCGACCAGTATACCTGGAAGATATGATGTAGCCTCATATGGGCCTCTGTCTGGATTATCGTCAAACCAATCTAATCCTTCGACATTAGAAATCGCAGAGTCCATGATTTGCTTGATCCCAAACGCTGGTAACCCGTCGCTTGCACCGTCCCATTGTCCTGCTCCCTTGAGTTTGAGGCGTGTGTAGAAAACCTCGTAATTTACATCCAATTCGAATCCATAGGACCTTCCATCCATCCATGCGATGTGCGTATTCCCTTGGCTATCTAGAGCGATTTGTGGGTGAAGGCTGTATGCGTCTTGGAGTGTGACACGGGTATCGTTTACAACAACGAGATGCCCATATCCTTGGAGATCGAGAGATGGGCCTACGTCTTCGATGTAATATCGGCTTCCGGAAGTCGCTGAACATTGTGGAACACAACGGGTAGCAGGCTGGCCCGGGGCGAAACCGACCCACGGGTTATCTAGAAGGGCATATGGGTCGAGTACTGAAATGAATATTTCACGAGAGGCGTTTGTTGCTAGATATATGAGTGCCTCTACCATGAATTGGAGTTCCGCTGCTGAAGAAGACCCTGTTGGGAATGCATAGACTGCTCCCTCGGCATGTGTCGTTCTAGGTGTTCCTCCAGGGCAGTATCTGGCCACTGAAGGAGTGCCTGGCTGATTATTTGGGCATTCAGCGAGGTCCCTCATCTGGGAACCTACGTTACCGTCTGCACCGGCCCAGAGAGGTACTGGTGAAATCCCAGCGAGGACGCATGCGTCGTGTGCCTCATTTACGCTCTCACGATCGGTAGCGTCCTCCGGAGTTCCGTCATTAGCACTCTCATCTGAAATTGGAATGATGATCTTGGTGGCATTTGGATTCCATCTGTGGTCCTCTGTTGTCGGGGGGTTGGCAAGGTTGCCGAGTCTTCCCTGTGTGTCTCTCCATGAAAGGCACGACCATGTGGAAGATGGCCCCCATGCTTCTGAACCCTGACCCCCTCCATCGTAACTCAGTGATATAGCGGCGTTGTTCAACACTGCACCCGTCAACTTTCGAATACCGCCTGATGTATCTGAGGGATTTTGACCGAGATGGTTCGAACGAGGGCCTTGGCTTCCTGAACCCCCTGTCTGATATGCCGTTGTACAATAGCCGGAAGTTGCAGCAGCGACTTGTTGTACTCCTCCTATTCCATATAGTGTCTCAAATACAGTCATATTGGCCTGTTCCAACATGGGTTTGAGTCCGATGAAGTTGCCGCCGGATGAGAATTGGCCGCCGTAGAAAACCGTACACATGTCTGCCCATTCGGTCCCCATTGAACCGGAAGTATCGATTGGCACAACCATCTCAACCTTGCCTCCTCTTGTATCATCCCAAACCACCTGAACGAAATCGTCGTTATCTACGGCAATGTCTGGGTGTCCCTTCATTCCAATTATTGGTGTCAGAAGTGTAGCGTCTATTTTTGACTGCGCCTCTCGGCTGGAGACATCTATCTCAATCATTTCATAATATATCTGAGTCTGTGAATAATAGAGGTCTAAAGGATCGTTGTTATCTTGCCAGACAATGTGTGCATTATCCAAAGAGTCTACAGCCACAGCAGGCCAATCCCTATCTTGACTCCCGGTCCTTACTTCATAGTCGTCGATTAGAGATATGCCATTCAAGCCATCAATTGCATTCGAGCCGTCCTGTTCATGCATTGCAGGGTCTAACAACTGATACCAGATTGTCCATTGTCCAGATCTGTCAGCCCAAACGATATGCAGTTTGTCCTCTGAATCAATTGCGACGTCGGGATGCCATGCTTGATGCGCACCGGGATTGGAAATTTGTGTTTCAGAGATCAGTGTCTCACCCGAGGGGCCTAGCATCTTGTAGTACAAATGCTGAGTATTCCGACTCCATACAAAGTGTACGTTACCCTCTGAGTCGGAATCTACAGCCACCATTGAATCTGAATTAGAACCGCTATTTACGACGTTGATTGCGTCTGTGAGAACAATTTCACTGGCTTGTACCGGGACTGCAACACCCATTGCGGCGACTATGCTGGAAAGCATTAGCAAAGTCATCATGATGCTGGAACGCTTCTTTCTATTCTGCATGGATACCACTCAGTATGCTAAATGCAACTCTAACCATACTTAATGTCGACCCATTCGGGTCAGATATGGCTAGACCCACTCACTAGGATCGAAGCTCTGACCGAAGCCAGCTTGTTCATCGAAGTCCACCTCAGCAGATTTCAGTGTTGATTTTTGGCCTGATCTGGATATTGGTTTCCTACCTTTCCAGTCGTCTACCGGACCTGGTTTACCTATTCCTTTACCATAATCGAATTTTATTTGGTGTATTATGGAGAGTTTTGTCAGCCAAACCCCTCTCATTGTCTGCATGAGTTCATTTTGAGTGAGTCCGTCAAACCAAATTGGACGTGATATGTTGAATGCTTGAAGTGGTCCTGGTCTATTCTGTTCGTCTTCTTTGCCAACGTGTAAAACCCAATCAAGCGTTGATCTAGTGAGGTGCATTCTAATTTCGTGTAGCCAGCCTTTCCACCCAATTAGGTCTTCTTCCCTGTAACTCACCATCTCGTCTTGTTGTCCTTGATCAACTCGGGTGATTGAGTACACCAAAACAAGTGATCTTTTCTTAGGTATCACGATATTGAAAACGTGGCCGTCTTTGGTAGGTGGATACTTGACATGCAGGTGAAGTGTTGCTTTTTCGTCGTCGACAACCCTGTATTCCAGATTCTCATCATCGAGCCACATACGGATTGCGGCAGTGGCATCCTTTGCATCCACGGGTAATCGATGTAAATGCGTCCTATTTGAGGGCAACGAGAGATTGGTCCACTGAATTCATGCTGTCATAAAGAGATCTCGCAGGTGGGCTGTGGATCAATGCGGCCCTTCTCCGGTCTCGTCTGAAATCATTTACAAGATCGTATCCCAGAGCCATTAGAATAGCTGCTAGATAGAAAATGGGGAAGAGCGCTGTGAAGAATAGCGGTGTAAATAAAAGTGGGAGATCATAGAATAAAACCGCTGAAATAATCCATAGAACACCAATTATCGGCCAAAAAAGCGGTAATGAAAACATTGCTGCCATCAGATGATATGTTGTTCTGGCGTCGATTCCCTCATCTGTTCTATCTCCCAGCCACCATGCAAGAATGGCTTGAGGGAATGTGCTTAATGCGAAAACTGGCATTGCAATTAGCATCACTGAGGCTCCCAAAATCAAAGAAAATATGCTATTTCTTTTCCTCATAATCTGTCCCTCCACAGTCAAATCACGTGCATCCAAGTCGTATTCATGTAGTATCTTGGCTGCATTTAATGCGTTCTCGAATAATTCTTGAGAGATGTTCCCCTCTCTCCATTGTTGTCTTATCTCCCTTGTCTTCAATACCTCTTGATGAAGATCGGAGATGGGGGTTTTGGACTTTCTGTGTGCCATGAATACCCATGCGCGATATGTTTCCCAATCAGGAGAATCTGGAGTTGCATCTTTGAGAATTGAGTATACTGAATCGCGCATGGCGATAACTTGCGATTTCGGGGGTTCGACCCATTCTCCATTCAACAAAGACTGGGCTTGTTCCTGAGAATACGGATTGGGGATGGGTATCGGATCGAGATATTCGACATGATGGTCCGTTCTAAATTTTGTATGATTTCTCCAATGAAGACCAGCGGGTTGCAGATGCGGCTGGGGAAGATTTCGAAGCTCTGCGAGTGCTGCTGCTGCGAAAACCGTACGAAATGGTCCGGTTTTGAAACCATGTAGAACTGAATCTTGGTGTGAGGTGCCTTCAGGAAATACAACTGCAGAATAACCATTAGAAATACAATTTGAAACAGTTAGCATGCTTCTTCTATTGATCTCTCCTGCGAAGTCTGAGTTAGTTATGCCTTCATCCATTTCTGCCTTTCTCAAAATTGGCTGTACACCAAGACCTCGTGTCCACCAGCCAAGTATCGGCCTTGTAACCAAATCGTGGCGTCCGAGTGCTGTAAATCTTCGATCTTGGCTGTGAACTATAACTAAAGGGTCCACTAATCCGTTGATATGAGTTGAAACAGATATTCTGCCACCGCCAATATCAGGTACTTTATCGGCCTTTGAATTTCTAAAAATGATCTGATGGCCGATGAATATCATTGCTCTGAATATCCACCACACGATTATTGATCCCGGATGTTTTCCCGAATGATCCCATGGAACTGAACTGAGTTTTCTCGTATCTATCCGCCTTGCGCTACTGGAAAGTTCCGGAGCCAGGGCCTCGGGCTTAGAGTCCATGCTGACCCCCCATGGGCCACGTGGTGTTGTAAGCATTCACTCATTCAAACTGAGTTGGATAGCATCGGCGATTGTTTCGCCCTCGGTTGCATCTAGTGATTTTGGCTCCCAGGTGAATGTGTGTTTGGATTCTGCATATTTCGGGATTATATGAAAGTGAACGTGTGGGACAGTCATGCCCGCTTCTCTTCCGTTATTTTGAATGACATTGTATGCAATAGCTCCTGTGGCCTCTTTTATTGCGCGGGAGAGGATCGGCAATGCCTTTCCGATGGCTGCTGCGGAGTCTGGGCTCAGTTGATCAATCGAGGGTGCTGGCTCTTTGGACACAAGCAGCGTATGGCCCTTTGAAAGTGGATTTATGTCTAAAAAAGCGAATACGTGCTCGTTTTCATACAACTTGTAACAAGGAATCTCTCCCTCTATTATTCTGGTGAAAAGTGTGTGCTCAGTCATACAATCACATGGCGAATGATGCCGCGATAGTGCCAAGATCTTGGACTCTTATGGCCCCTACAATCTCCTGGTTCATGACTCGCGTATTGGTTGTAGTTCTCACTGCTTCAGCGGTTCTTTCTGCAGTTTCAATCAAGGACTCAATGGTTGCACTGCCCGCTAAGAAAGACTTTGCTTGTGTGGTTAATTTTGTCTCAGCAGCACCTACTGAATCTCCTGTTTCCTTGTATAAATCTTCAATTCTCTTGTTCGCTGAATCTAGACTTTGAAGGATATTCTTAGATCCTCCAAAATCGCAGTTTAATGACCATTTTCCAGCCTCTTTGCCTGCTAATGAGCCGGTGTAGAGGTTTTCTAACATAGTGTTCCCAGGTAATATCGATGAAGTGTGAAGCCCCGTGCTTGCAGAGGGGGCCGCTGCATAAACTCCTGTTGCCCACATCTTGCCTGACTCGATCGTGACTCTCCCTTTTTCATCCACTGGAATTCCACCGGTGGTCTCCATGACTTGGTGAGTTACTGGGATCACATCTATCGAGATGTCTAGTCCTGTAGAATCTAGAATTGTCTTTCTGATCGAGTCGAACCAGAGTGAATGCTGCTCATCGATGAATCTCATATCGACCACCGCATCTCCTTCATGATTCAATGGGTCGATATCATCTCCGGATTCAGACCTGTATCTTCCGCCGACGCCTAAAATCTCGAAGGGGATTGGGATGTCCGTTCCTCTGATAACCATGGGGTGAAGTGGCACCTTGTGCAAATTCTGTGGAGTGATGCCCGCTCTTATTGCCATTGCAATCGCATTTCCTGAGCCGATTGATGGGTTGGACCAAAGTCCTTGGTATCCCTCATCAGCCAATATTATTGCTTTACATTGGTATGGCTTTACTTTGCCATCGAGTAAGTCTAACGCCACAATTCCTCGAATTTGACTATTATCCATTACCAGGGATAATGGTATGTGGTTCTGTCGTCTCTGAATCGATCTCTTCAGAACCTGTTCATCGAGAGTCTGGGTCAGATACCTGCTAGTAGCATCTCCTGCGCCTGAAAGTCGAGGGGAGGCGTGACCGGGCACTGATGAAAGATGCGGTAATCCGCCTTTGTCTCTACGAAGTATCATTCCCCACCGCTCTAGCTCAGAAAGAATCTCTACTGAAGAAGAGCATGTTCTTCTAACGGCATGCTCGTTCGTATTCTCATCTCCTAATGCAATTGTGTCTTCGATATGCGCTTCGGGTGTGGTTTCCCCTAACGATGCAGCAAGACCAGCGGTGGGTGGACTGATGATTGGTCCGGGTGATTGGTGGATTATAGCGGTATTAGCACCAGAATCGCAAGACGCGATAGCAGCGCGAAGTGCTGAAGGTCCAGTTCCTATGACCAATACGTCCCACGACTCCATGCTACTCAGTCATCTCCAGATGCATGTTCTGAATGAACATGACGCTTCGTTCGTCATCGAATAATGGTTCGAGTGATCATGGAATACACCTCTTTGACTGCATTTCGAATTGTGCTGAAGATGAATCCGTCCCCATCTTCCATGATGGTCCAAAGTACGAGTGACTTGACTGTGGTTTCGTTTTCCGTGAGAAGGTTGACTTGGACAGAACGGCCTTCATGACCTGATTTATTCCAAGCCATACCAATCCAGAGGATGTGTGAATTGTCAATAGTTGCGTTGAATCTGTTCCACCCGTCTGTACCGTCAGTTCTCCCAGGTCTTACACTTCGATCTATTGGGGGAAGGCGAATTATCTGAATCTCAGGTTCGCCTTCAACAGTTATTATGTCGATTTCAAATGGCTTCGAAGAGTTCTGATCGGGACTTGCTAAAACGAATAAGTCGCTCTCACCGTGCATTGCTCTAGGAGGGAGGTCTGCATCTAGTATCCATGTCTCAGATTTACGAATTCTTGAGGCTCTTTGCATCGTTCTAGATAAGAGTCGGAAAAGACCGGGTTTTCTTTCAATGACATGAGTCAATAATTCTTCGAGCTGTTCGAGATTGAATGGCTCTTGCTTTTCCCTTAGACGTTCCACAGATCTGGTGTTCAAAACCTCGGTGCAAATCCTATCTTTTTCGTTCTGATCGATTTCTCCGATCATTGAGAGGTAAATGGCTCTCAAAATTGTTTCAATAGCATCCTCTGATTGCTGTTGTCGTCTTACTCCTTTACTGATTTTTTCCATCCAAATGTTCCATCTGCTAGAAGTTTCAGGGTCGAGGTGTGCATAGACTAGATCGACTAGCAGGGGTTCAGCAAGAGTGTCGTGAAGAGAGGGGGTATGGAGTTTCAACAAAGGAGTCTTCCCCGTGTCCATTGATTTTTGTTTTTCAATCGATAATGTGGCGAATAGAATAACAATGGAGAGAATGGCAGTGAGACCCAGAAGAGTCAGTGAGAGATCAGTTTGAAGTGGGGCGGAAAAAACGATAGATGCGAGAACGAAGCCAACTATGGCAGCAGAAACCCTAGTTCGCTCCCTGAGTTTATTTTCTTCGAGTTGGTTCAAGATTCGATCGACACCGACATATGACTCTCTGAGTGAAAATCCCTCTCTTCTGAGTTCTAACCGGTCTTTGGCAGCCATTCTTGCATAAGAAGATGCGATTAGCGGGGGGATGAACAAAATGATGGAGGCCAACCACATTATTCTAGAGATACTAAGGAAGTCTGAGTCTAGGAATGTTGACGCGGCTACGATGGATGCTGGGAGAGTAAAGGCGAGCAAGTATCTTGCAAAGCGAAGAACTGGGTTCGTGGTGAGGTTTGTCCATCTTCCCCTCCATTTGTCTCTCGACAATATTCTTCGCTCCATCGCTGATGAAATCGAAGACTGTTGCTGCTCAGATTCGGCATAGGGTGTTGGCAGATCCATATGTCGTTCGCTCGACGCTTTTGCTGGGTGTGTTTGAGGTCATCGCTTGATGGCGTGAAAATATGGCGATTCGATAGGAGGCTTTCTTGAAGGGGGCGGCCTGGGCGAGACGGGCGTGTAGCATAGCCTGGATAATGCACCGGCCTCCTAAGCCGGGGACCGCGGGTTCGAATCCTGCCGCGCCCGCCATTATGTTGTGACGGGGGGGTTACGCCCGACTTCAGCGACCCGGTGGAGGAAATCCTCGAAATGAATACGTGCATGGGTGTGTAATTGGATATCTCGACTGCATTTAGCAAGTGCTTGCAGTATCTCGCTCCTGAGTAAGTCATTCAAAGGGAGTCGACGACCGACAAGAGCTGTGTGTATCTGATCTATTACATCCTCTGGCTCAAGGCCGTGGTCATCCAAAAGACGATCTACTTCAGCCACTGCTCCTGTTCTTACCTTTATTCTCCTTCCGTTGCGATCTAACCATCTTGAGCCAACGACCTTGCCTTGAAGGGCCATCTCAATGATATCCCTGCCCGCTTTCATGGTGATTCCTTGGATTAAATCATGTATTGATGAACGATCGGATAGTTTGTCGTGTGCCCAAAGCAATTCGAGCATGAATATCGCTCTTCGAATGTTGCCCTGGCTGACATACAGGATATCATCGATAATGCCTTCTTCCAGATTTATGCGCTCAGCATCAATTATTCCTTCCAAGGTTCTCTTGAGAGTTCCATCATCACAGGGGGGGAGGCGGATCATCTGTGTTCTCGATCTGAGTGCGTCTATGATAGCAGATGGTGCTCTGGCCGTGAATATGAATCTAGAAGCTGGGCCCACTGTTTCTAACATTCTCCGGAGATACGCTTGCCATCTCATACTCATATGATCTGCATCTTCGAGGATGATCAATCGGCTCAAGGGTTGGGCGCTGTTTGATTCGGTCTCTTTGCCGGCGGGCGGCGGATCGTCATTGGAATTATGTTCCCTGCTGTTTGAAAATGCTGCAAGAGACATTCTGCCAGCGAGGGTGTCCGATGATTCTGCCCCCTCAGGTCGGAGAAAAGTCTCAAACAGTTCCATGGCACCTCTTTTCCTCTTCATATCTCTGATGTTTCTGACATGAACGGTAGATGCCCAGGAGGGTCCCAAAACCTGACGCGCGTAAAGACGCCACAGAGCGGTCTTACCACAGCCCGGGGGGCCTGTTATCAGGAGATGCGGTGGTTGAGGCAGAAGTGACATTGCAGTTACGCGTTCAATGACGCGCGGGGGTGCTGCAAACTGATCGAAAGTTCGAGGGGAGTGATCGACAAGCCAACCGGACACGTACTGTGTATTGCGGCTAGGGTCTTGAAGTCCGCGTTACTCTGCCCGTAGAGTCTTGATGCCGTCGGGGCCTTCTTTGCGGGGCTTGACAAATATTCGGTAGCCGCACTTGTGGCATGATTTGCCCGTAGCGCCTATCTCAATGAACTCGATATGACCGCATCGAACGCATCTGTATCTAATCTCGAGGGGGTCCATTGGAGATGAGCAATGGTTGCAGGTGGCCGGTCCTTCTGCGTCGAAAGGCTTCCTGTCGGTTCGGTTGCAAGAACGGCACTTGTACAATGTCATGCGGTTCGTCATGAATTGGCCCGGTTTGGCAGCCTTCTTCAACCTGCCCATTATATCAGTCGGTCTTCCGCGCTCTATCGCATATGCTGACGAAGTTTCTGAATATGGTCTCGCCGAACTCGGAATCATTAACCTCTGGATGAAATTGCACCCCTAGACGGTCGCCGGAATCGTTCTGCATTGCTTGTACACGACAAGAGTCGCTAGACGCTGTTATCCTGAAATTCTCAGGTACGTCTACTACCTCGTCATTATGACTCTCCCATACGATTTGTTCAGAGGGGGTGGATGAGAATAACGGACCGGGGTCGTCAGACAGCTTCATGGTCGCCGCGCCGAATTCTGGCTCGTCGGCTTCTGCTGCTCTACCTCCGTAAAAACCAGCCATGAATTGGAGTCCTGCACATATTCCAAGAATTGGCACGTCCAATGAAAGGTAGTCGGCACAACGACCCAGTTCTCCTGTCAGCCCCACTCGCGCTGCTCCACCAGAGAGGATCAGTCCATCGACTTCTCTGAGTTCATTAAGCGGTGTGTCATTTGGAAATATCTTCGTATCAACACCAAGATATCGAAGCATGCGCCACTCTCTGTGTGTCCATTGACCGCCATTATCAATGACATCAATGATGAGGGGTGCATCGCTCATGAGGAGGTGCGTATCTAGGCGGGCCATCAATACATTGCAGTGAAATCGAAGAATATGAACGAGGGGCAGATTGAAAGATAATCCCCAACTCGGTTGGGAAGCAAGCCCCGATGGTGTAGTGGCCTATCATGCAGCCCTGTCGAGGCTGCGACCCGGGTTCAAATCCCGGTCGGGGCGCCAAAAATCACTGTTCAAGGTCTTCTCACCTTGGGTTGTTCTCGTCCTTTAGATCATTGAATATCTGGCGAGATGATGTCGTTTATGACAGCTGATAGTCCAAGATCGGCGGGGCATAACAAAGATCTGACTCCGAATGCCTTTGCAGCCGTCATATCCGAAATCCTGTCACCCACCATGACTGAATCGGACTCGGATGGCCTTTCGACCCAATCACCGGCAAATCTCATCGATAGTTGAGACCATTCCTTGCTCGATTCTGCGTGATCGATTAGCTGACGGGCTGCCTCCAACATACCTGGATTGGGCTTTCTTGCCCATGCATTCTGGTTCGGGACATAGGGGCTGTGGAGTATCACATCTAGAATCGCGTCTTTATCTTCAATCAGGAGGAGTTTCTGTATCTGATCATGAATGAGGGCTAGATTCTCAGAATCCCAATACCCCCTGCCAATTGGAGACTGGTTCGTCACAACAGCGATTCGCATGCCGGATCTACGCAATCTAGCGACGCAGTTGGCTGCATATGGGAGCAGTGTGACCTCGGAGGGGGTGTTGATGTAATTCTCAGACCCGATATTCAAGACCCCGTCCCGATCGAGATATGCGATGGCCCCCGACCACGGTATTGAATCTGGAAGAGGATGGAGCGTCAGAGGGGCGTCGATCGGGACTCTGTCTCGACATGGAAGATGCTGCAGCACGCCCAGCGATTAAGCTGGTTGTACAAAGCGCCTTCCTAGAAATGGGTGAAAGCAAGTCAAAATTCAAGTTTGACTTTCTCTTTCCTACCCAATTTCCTACCAGTATAATGTCTATGTTTTCTCGAGTCGAATGGATTCATAGTGTAGTTCAACTTCTTGCTATATGTCTTGTATAGCAGCATTTCCCACAGTAGTCCTTTGTTGCCTCCTGCTGAGAGAAAGTCTCCTCCAGACACCCTCTTGATTTGGGTGATTACAAGGTTTATGTCCTCTGAAAAACCCAATACGCCAGTCTCCATGACCACGAATGAGTCGTCATCGAATAATTTCCAGGAGTCGATGTCGTTGATGTCCATCTTATTGCACTCTTGGCAGCCGTATAGATCAATAGTGACATCCCCGTGCTCGCTGTTTGGGAACATACTGGACATGAAATGGAAGTAGTTGCCGCTGCATGGGTCGCCGATCATCATCAATGGCTTTCCCTTCTGTTTGGCATATTCTGATGCTTCAGAGAACATTCTCTTTGTGCGGAAGTATCTTGCAATGGGGGATATGAGAATACTTCTCAGAGGCATTTCTCAAGTCTCCTTCTGGGACTGAATTGAGTATTCTACGGCGTTGCGAAAGATGGTGATTGAAGGAGCCCTTCCGTGTTCGATCTCACCATCTCTCGTCCAGTCGGGTGAAAGCCATGTGCTGTGATATGCCTCGGGATGGGGCATGAGGCCAAAGACGAGTCCGGTTGGATCGCAGACCCCTGCGATATTTCTCCAACTTTGGTTCGGAGAGATCGGATAAGGTAGCACTTCATCGGTTGCGCCGGGGTATTCTGTCGACGGGTCAGCATACTTCGCCACGAGTTGCCCCTTCTGTGCCCATTGATCTAGCAGTTCTCTGTCACTTGTGACAAATTTGCCTTCTCCATGCCGGACTGGCACCCTGATTCTGGTGAGTCCTTTAGTCCAAATGCAGGGACTATTAGGATCGAATTCGAGTGTTGCCCATCGATTTTCATAATGAGCACTGTCATTAAGTGCGAGTGATGCTGTTTGAGTGAGTGTTACTTCCTCATCGCCTGGGAGCAATCCCATCTTTACCAGCACCTGAAATCCATTACAAATACCAATTACTGGTTTACCAGCCCGTACGAAGCGTCTGACCTGATCACGGAGTCCGAACCTGAGTCTGTTGCCCAACAACCTGCCACTGCCTAGGTGGTCTCCAAAGGAGAATCCGCCGGGAACGGCCATAATATGGTAATCATCCAAATTCAAATCCCCCTTAACGAGTCTATTGACATGTACTTTTTCCGGGCTTCCGCCGGCCATCTCAAACACCGCCATAGTTTCAGTTTCACAATTGATTCCAAAGCCAGAGAGAACGGCGACGCGAACTTGAGTCATTGTGGGCCGCCTCCATCAAGGGTTTCTTTCCACGCCTTTCGTAAGCTACTCATTGATGTGGAGATTAATGTGGTGTCCCCATTGTTTACTGAGATTGTATCGCCTTCCTCAACGACACCCAAGAAATAACACGCATGATCCGTCATTAAATTTTCAAATGCCTCGCTATTTTCCGGTTTTACACTTACGAGTATTCGACCCAGAGATTCTCCAAACATGGCCCCCCATGGCTCTATCTGATTGCAGTCATACATGATTGGAGATATATCCACTCGCGCTCCAGAATCTGAGCCGAAGCAACACTCCGAAATCGCTACTGCCAACCCGCCATCACTACAATCATGAGCGCTTGCAACGAGTTCCTTTTGCATCGCCCCTGTTAGAGCTCTATACATCGCCAGATTTCGAGTCGTATCTATTTCTGGTACACGCCCGCCAATCCCAGATTGTCCTTGGGTCTCGTCTCTGAGCATGTATGCGATCTCGCTGGCTCCGAGTTCTTGATGGGACTCTCCACAGAGATATATCCTATCTCCGGGAGACTTGAAATCGCTCGATACGGCCTTTCGAACATCCTGGTGATTGCCAATTAGACTGAATAGAATTGTTGGGGGGATGCTGATCTTTTCGCCGTATAGTTTAGCATCATTCTTCATTGAGTCCTTTCCACTTATGCATGGTAGTTTGTAAGCTCGGCATACATCATCCAAAGCACGGTTTGCTCGGACTAATTGAGCCAATTTATACCGGCCATCAGGAGTCTTTTCCGATTCTACCGGATCCGGCCAGCAGAAATTATCCAGACCAGCAATGAGATCTAGGTCGACGCCGACGCAAACTGCGTTGCGTAGGGCTTCATCGATGCTGGCAGCTGTCATTGCATATGCATCGATGTCGGAATATCTGGGAATGATTCCATTCGATATCACCGCGCCCTGTGTTTGGCCTTGAATTGGGGCAATGACAGCAGCATCACCCGGAGCGTCATGATTGACGCCACAGAATGGCTTAATCACCGATTGGGCAATGACTTCGTGATCGTATGAACGGACCCACCATTCTTTGCTAGCGATGTTGGGTCTGGCTATGAGTCTCGAGAGTGCTTCCCCCATCTGTGAAACTTCTGGGAGTAGCACTTCCGCGTGTGTCGGCGGTGTCCACTCGGAATCGAGCTCTAATTGGGGACAGCCGTCATGCAGGAATGAAATGGGTAGGTGGGCAACTACATCGGTTCCCATTCGGACAGTAAACGCACCTGAATCAGTAAATTTTCCAACTGCTGTCGCTTCGACCTCATGGAGATCTGCGAGTGCTTCGAACGACTCGCAATCCTCTGGTTTGACACCTACGGTCATCCTTTCTTGGGACTCTGAGACCAATATCTCCCATGGGCTCAGACCGGCCTGCTTGAGGGGCACTACAGAGAGGTCTAGGTCTGCTCCTCCTGTCAGTTCAGCCATCTCTCCGACGGAGCTTGAAAGGCCACCCGCACCGTTGTCGGTGATAACTTGTATCAATCCCTCATCTCTTGCCTCGATAATCATGTCAAGCATTTTCTTCTGAGTGATTGGATCGCCGATTTGAACCGCTGAACTCGGGCTATCTTCTGTTAACTCAAGGCTGGAGAAAGTAGCGCCGTGGATGCCGTCGAAGCCCACTCTTCCGCCGACCATGTAAACGATATCGCCGGGAGTGGGGGTTTTGTCATGTGATTCCCTTCCGTCTGGAAGGAGTCGCGGCATTATGCCAACTGTGCCGCAATACACTAGCGGCTTGCCGAGATATCTTTCATCGAAGATAATCGCACCGTTTACTGTGGGTATTCCGGATTCATTTCCACCAGCCCTGACACCCGCATGGACCCCGCGAAATACTCTGGAAGGGTGAAATAGTCCCTTGGGTATGTTTCCTGTGTAGTCCGGGGGACCAAAGCAGAATACGTCTGTGTTTGCAATCGGTCTTGCGCCCAACCCTGTACCAAGGATGTCCCTATTGACACCAACAATGCCGGTCATCGCCCCGCCGAACGGATCTAAGGCGCTGGGTGAATTGTGAGTCTCGGCTTTCATGCAGAGGCTCCAATTTTCATTCCAAGCGATTACTCCGGAGTTATCATGAAAGATCGAAAGTAGCCAATCGACCTCTTTCTGGATATCCAGAGTGGGTTTCATGATATGTGTCTTGAATAGAGAATCTATTGTGGTTGATTCGCCGGTTTCGATGTCCTTGTGACGGATCTTAGCTGCGAATATCTTGTGTGAGCAATGTTCGGACCAAGTCTGAGCTAAGCACTCTAGTTCAGCATCAGTGGGTGCGTCAATAGGTAGCCCCATTTCCTCTCTTGTTCGCTTTACATGGGGATCCCTGTAATGTGATTGTATTGCCTTCATCTCTTGTAGATTCAGCGCCAACAAACCCCTCTCACTGATTTCAAGAAGTTCGTCATCGCCCACCTCGAGATCAATGGATTCTGATTTGCGGTTATTCTGGGCGGGGAGTACAGGGAACGGAATCAAATTCTCTATTCTTCTGTCTGAATCCAAAATAGCGCATTGCTCGAGCATTGGGTTGTGTAATAACGCTATTATCAGTTCAATGTCAGGAGTATTTTTCCCAAACCAGAAGTGATATGATATTGTTGAGGCAACCTTTGTCTTTCTTCCAGGAAACAGTGTTCTGAGACCGTCTTCAGCGGCCATAGCTCTGTTGTCGGTTACACCGGGCTTAAAACCGACTTGAATGGTAATATCCGAGTGGCCGAGGTCGGGGAGTAGTCCTGCTGCTATCGAGCCGTCAAGGGAGTGGTGTTCTATGATCGGATCTGAAAAGAGGTCTTTTGCTGCATTCTCTCTTTCTTCTTCGGTTAAGTCGCCTTGAATGGTATAGCCCAAGCTGGTCCTGATGGTTTTCACATCAATTTCAATTTCTTTTGGAAGTGTCTTCTTCGTTGAAATCGCTCGGCTGTCGATCAATCCGGAGCCTATCTTCGGAAGTACATCCACGCGCAAGACGTTGTTGTTCATCGATGGTTCCCGGCTGAGGGTCCGGCGGGACGTCCATCAACGATGCGCATAAATTGCATCAGAAGTCCATGCCGCCCATGCCGCCCATGCCGCCCATGCCGCCCATATCTGGGCCACCCGCAGGTGAGTCGGGTTTAGGCTCGTCAGCGACGAGCGTTTCGGTAGTGAGGACTAGTCCTGCGATGGATCCGGCTGACTGAAGAGCGTTTCTGGTCACCTTTACAGGGTCGATTACGCCTTCATCCAAAAGATCGACGTATTCCTTATTCCTGGCATTATAACCGAAATTATCTGAGTCGTTCTCGATGACTTTGGCAACGACCACGCTAGGCTCTTCTCCTGCATTCTCACTGATTTGTCTGAGTGGGGCTGAAAGAGCGTCGTACACTGCTTGAACTCCTATCGAATGGTCTCCTGAGCTCTTTTCCATGAGGGGGTTGAGTGCGTCTCTAGCTCTTAGAAGGGCCACACCGCCGCCTACTACGACACCTTCAGCCATGGCGGCGCGGGTTGCATTCAGTGCATCGTCCACTCTGGCTTTCTTCTCTTTCATCTCAGTCTCCGTGGCCGCGCCTATCCTCAGAACGGCTACGCCGCCGGTCATCTTGCCAATTCGCTTCTGCATCTTCTCTTTGTCCCACTTTGACTTGGAGAGTTTCTCCTGACTCTTTAGCATGTCAGCTCGTTCATTTATGGCCTTTTTATCCCCTTCACCGCCAACGAATGTTGTCTTATTCTTGGCTATGATGACTTTCTCAGCACCGCCGAGTGACATTGGGCCCTGTGCTTTGAGATCTGCACTCTTATCCTTTGCAAGTACTGTTGCCCCGGTTAAGATGGCTATATCATCTAATAATTCGCCCTGCTCGTCTCCAAAGCCCGGGGCTTTCACGGCTGCTGCCTTGACTACGCGGCTAGCTACGTTTAGAACGAGAGTTGCAAGAGCCTCGCCCTCGACATCTTTTGCTATGATGAGAAGTGGTCTCTTTTGCTGCATGCTCACTTCTAGGCTAGGGAGTAGGTCTTGGGCGCTGTTGACCGTTTGGTCCGTAATCAAAATCATGGGGTTTTCCAAAACTGCTTCTTTCTTTTCTCGATCGGTAATGAAATACGGTGAAATGTATCCTTTGTCGACCTCCATGCCTTCTACGACTTTAAGATCGGTTTCAGCTGATTTCGCTTCTTCCACCGTGATGACTCCTTCCTGGCCAACAGCTTCTACGGCTTCTGCGATTAACGACCCTATGTCTGAGTCGTTGTTCGCGGCTATTGTAGCAACTTGATGGATCGTCTCACTGGTTTCCACTGGGTTCGCCATTTCTTTTAGACGGTCGACTACAACAGATATCGCCTCGTCATATCCCGATTTCAGCTCCACTGGACTCGCGCCCGCAGTGACATTGCGAAGTCCTGTGTGGCAAAGCGCCTGGGCGAGTATGCTGGCCGTCGAGGTGCCGTCTCCAGCATTATCCTGGGTCTTGCTCGCAACTTCCTGGACTAGTTTGGCGCCCATATTGGCAAAGGGATCGGCGAGAGATATGTCCTTGGCAATGGTAACACCATCGTTTATGATGGTGGGGCTGCCCCAACTTTTCTCTAGTACAACAGTCCTAGCAGCGGGACCAAGCGTGACTTTTACCGCATTCGCAACTGAGTCAATACCCTCGAGTAGTTTTCTTCGTGCTTCTTCTCCATACAACATTTGCTTTGCCATTCATTTCAACTCCTTTTGTTCAGAGGTCGAGTACCTTCGCCTGAAGATCTTCGGATTTTATCAACATGTATTCTATCCCAAGCCATTCTACCTTTGTACCGCTATACTGACGGTAGATGACTCGGTCATCGAGATTGAGGCCCTCCACATCAGGCCCTACGGCCACTACCTTTCCAACATTCATTTTCTCACGGGCTTCCTCAGGGAGTAGGAGTCCCGACTCGGTCTTCTCTGGTGCGTTTTCCATCTCTAGGAGGACCATTTCCCCCATTGGCTCTATTCCGACAGACATTTGATCAACTCTAGGCTATACAACCCGTGGTTGACTAATTGGGGTCCAATTTAAACGTGTTCCAATACAATTCTCGGGAACCTTGAGGTACTGGTCATCAGAGGGCGTTGGGATGAGTGGGGGTTATGCGTGTCTATCCGTCGGTGAGATTCGTTCATCGATGGAAGAGAAAGGGACTCGTGTGATACTTGCAGCGGACCTCTTCACAATCTCTGAAATTTCGTATATTCTCAATGAAGTGGGGAGTCATATCTGCATGTTGAAGACGCATGTTGATGGGATACATGACTTTGATCTGAATAGGTGGATGGATGAAGTGGTCGAGCCTGCAAGGAAAATGGGCGTTCTTCTGTTTGAGGATAGGAAATTCGCTGACATAGGTTACATATCAAAAATCCAGATGCTCGGGCACCATAGGATAGCCGAATGGGCTGATGTGGTGACTGCGCATAGAATTTCAGGACCTGATATCATAGAGGGCATTCACGATGCTTGGAGAGAGTGTGGTAGGAAGGGTTCGGTTGCTGTTTTGGCGCAGATGTCTAGTTCAGGCAATCTATTAGATGAAGAATACTGCAGAAAGGTAGTGAACTCATGTCGTGGAATAGATGGTGTTTGTGGTTTCATAGGAAATGGGAGCGAACCGAGCAATATTTCCGAGTTGCGGAGTTTGGTGGGCAGCGCTAAGATGATTCTAACACCAGGCATCAATCTGAATTCAGGAGAGGCGCGGATGGGTCAGAGATATGGGCACCCTAAGGAGGCGATTGCGGCTGGCTCCGATGCAGTGATTGTGGGATCGGGCATCATCAGAAGTGCGGACCCCCTGGGTGCTGCTAGGAAATATGCTGAGGAGACCTCTGCATGAAATCCATGCTTACAGATATTGCAGCCGTTCTAGTTCTCTTCCTGATCGTTTTCCTTGTTCTCAGGGAAATCGTGTTCAGGTGGCGTATTCGTTTGAGAGTGTTAATGGGGGATGCTGAGCTTCTGAACGACCCACGGGTCAAGGTGATTGAAATTGTTCAGGCGCCTGAGGGAAGCATGACTGTCGACGCGATAAGGATGGTCGCTGTGGAAGAGTGATCTAATTATCAAATAGGGATATATCCTGTGTATATCGCCCCAGCGACAGCCGCTCCGATAGTGAGGACAAGTAGAGTGAAACGGATGATCCAACGTCCCTTTCTCCTCGGTTTTTCTGCTGGTACAAGTGGAACAGGATTGGCCGGTATTGGGGGCGGCATCTCAGGAGGTTGTGATGGGGGAGGAGGCGGATCAGGCTGCATAGGTCGGAAATTTGCCAGGCCCGGGGCAGGGGGTATTACGCCCATTATCTTGGGCCACGCGGTTTCGACGTCCGAAGCGATGATAGGCGTGATCAAGGTAGCCAGGGCGCCAATTGAGATGGATGTTTTATTTGCTACCTCTACCCTATTTTTAGGGGTGATTATGACTATTCTTCCTTGGTTGTCATCAGCCCTTATCTGAAGGGCAGTATCGTGTCCATCGTTTGGTGGCAAGTCTATTCCCAAGAATACGACTCTCGGGCGTATCGCTTTGTATATGGAAACGGCGTCCTCGCTACTTGATGTGGTTTCAGTGGTCCATCCCCTTTGCTTCAAGATCATTTTCAAACGACCCGTGGTTATCGGGTCTCTCAATGCGATTAACGCACATGGTGTATCACTCATCAGACATCAACTCCAAAGATATTGAATACGGAGGGGTCGATGTCCTCAGAAAGTAATTTTGTTAGAAATTGTACTGGTTCGAAGTCTATCAGATCTTGATACTCTTGACCAGAGCCTGCTAGTACGATCGGCCTGTTCGTAGAATGCGCGATTGAGAGTGCCGCGCCGCCTCTGGCATCTGTATCCAACTTGGTCAAAACGGCACCATCGAAATGTAATACGGATTGGAATTTTCTTGCTTGTTCGACCGCATCATTTCCTGCAAGAGCATCGCCGACAAACAGGACGATATGGGGCGATGCTACTCTGTGGACTTTCTTCAGTTCCTGCATTAGATTAGTTTTGTTCTGCATGCGACCTGCTGTATCGATTATGACCACGTCATCCCCTCTGGCTTTGGCGCTGTCTATCGCATCTCTAGCTACTGCGGCGGAATCGCCACCTCTCTGGCTTTTGACGCATCGTGCACCGATTCGTTCTGCGTGGTCACTCAATTGGTCTATCGCGCCGGCACGGAATGTGTCTGATGCTCCCAAAACGACAGAGAGGCCACGTTGGATCAGTCTGTAGGATATCTTGGCTGCTGTGGTTGTTTTACCGGTCCCATTGACGCCGACGAGCATTATGACTACCGGCGGTTCCTCGTCAAGCAGTGCTTCGATGGTCTGATCAAAGTCCCAGTATGAAACTCTCAACAACGAATCCAATGCAGAAACAAGCGTTGCGTCCAAGAGTTGCCCTACGTCTCCCTTCTTGGGGAGGGGGGCACCGATGAGTTTCGATCTCATCTCAGCAAGTACCGCGTCGACAGCGATATGCCCCATATCCGCTTCAAGAAGGGTAGTCTCGAGTTCTGACATTATTTCTTCAAAAGCAGGTGTCGCTGATATTCTTCTCCGAGAGGGTTGGTTCACTATTTTATCGAGATCGATCGACAAACCCTGTGATGGTTTTGGGACCAATTTAGAGGGCTTGGTTTCGGGAGAAGGTTTCACTGGTACCTTGATTGGCTTCGAGTTTCGCTCTCTGAGACGTCTCGCCCGTTTATTGGAAGGAGTTTCAATTGCCTCCAGGGATTCTTCGGTTTCCCATTCGCTTTCACCCCCAAGATCGTCTTGGTTCTGTGGTTGGGGAAATTCCTGTATCTCATCGATTACTTGGGGTTCTTGTTTTTCTTGTTCTTCCCCTGCCAGAGCATCGGGGTCCTCGATTCTCTTAGCGTTCCGCCTGAACCGACTTAGGAAGCCCATGTGTTCACCTCAATCGTCGAGCGTTAGCTCTGTTCCTCTCTTTCGTCTCGGAGTTCGCTTCTTTGGTTGGCTTTGTGGGGTCTCTTGATCCGTTGATTCTTTCGGAGTTTCGGGGGTTGTATCTAATTGGTGGTTTTCGATTTGGTTGGTGAGTTCTAGAATTGTGGAGTCGATTGCTCTCGATTCTTCAACCATGCTTTCGATCAGGTTCGTCAGTTCTGTGTTCCTCTGATTCAACATCTGTATCGCCTTTTCGTGGGTTGTCTCAATCTGAACGCCCGATCCGATGTCTATTACGGGAAGTGCTCCTTCTTCGATGGTCACTGGAATCTGGACGCCGCTTCCAAGGGGGATCATTGTACGTTTATTGGTCTGCATCGCAGTGGCTTCAAGGGTTCCTTGGGCCCTAGTTTGTTCATCGAGGAGTGTTGAAAGCCGTTCTAATTGTGCTCTAAGAGCCTCTTGTCTGGAGTGGTTGGCTTCGATGAGGCGGGTAATTCGCCTTGCTTCGTCTGGCTCCATGGGTGTATGTTGTAGGGCATCTATTCTAAACGATGGGGGTATTAGATACAAAGATGGTTTGTTGTAGGGTGGTTTGAAGCATCCGTGCGGATTAAATCAGGTTCCCTCGACGGATGGTCATGGTCAAGGCGTTTAGAGCGGTCGGAACGTTTCGAAGCGGTGTGAAAAATCAGCCGTTTACAATAGACGTGGTAGCTGATGATGAAGATGGAGCGATGGAATACATCTACTCCAACTTCGGCAGCAGACATGGTGTGAAGAGGAGATTCGTGGTGGTTTCGTCGATGAGTGAAATCAACCCCTCCGAGTCAACAGATCCTCGTGTTATTTCTGCTTTCAGAGAATAATGAATAGCTTGTAACCCATTCTGTCACAATGGTGATACGGTCGGGCTTTGAGGGATGGTTATGCTAAAGAAAGCGGTCATGCGTCAGTATTGGCGAGTTCAGCAGAGTCAGACTCTGATTTCAATGACATTTTGGGTCACCACCTTGACCCTTCTAACTTGGCCTTATGTAAGTTGGAGATTCGATGGTGATTCTACCACATTTGGTATTTCATCGACTTATTGGGGTCTCTTTTCTATCGGTTTGTTTGTGGTTTTCTGTGTTATGATGATTGGTTGGATGTATGATGTAATCTTCTCACTGTGGAGAGATCATATGACTGTGATACAGGAAAGAAATCCTTACTCGACTTACATGTTGAACGGCCCTATTGGTTCGATTCTAGCCCAGACCAATGAGATACTGAAGAGGATTGGTGAAGATGATGAGGATATTGTTAAGCACACTCAGTTCGTTGACAGGTGGTTGACGTGGAACTCGGAACAGGAGTTATGGAAGCGTACAATGGATGGTTTCACAGATGTTATGGGTGATGAGGATCCTGCGTTACTTCATTTTTCTGAAAAGGGTGAGTCATGAAGATTGGAGCATCGGACTCAGATGTGCTGAGTGTGGATGTGGTGATACCGACTTTTCGCCGGCCTGAACACCTGGATAGATGTCTAAAGGCGCTTGAAAGCCAGAGTGTCTCCCCTGCTTCGATAGAAGTGGTTGATGATTCCGATGAAGATCGGGGACCGGCCTTTTCCAGGAATATCGGTTGGAAGAAGGGGAGTGCTTCCATAGTCGCATTTACCGACGACGATTGCGTGCCGTCTTCCAATTGGATTGAGTCGATTTTGAAGGAGTTCGAGGTTGAGGGGGTTGATGCAATCGAGGGTTCTGTTACAACTGAGGACGGTGGTGTCCTTCTTTCGATGGATCCGCATCCCAAAGATCGGTGGAATCGTTTCAAAACTGCGAATATGGCGTACAGGAGAGAAGTTTTGGAAGAGATTGGAGGTTTTGATGAGCGGTATTTCATACACAGGGAAGACACAGATATTGCCTGGAGGGCAATTAGCTCTGGGTTTTCTATCTCTTGGGCGCCAGAGTGTATCGTGCACCACCCTGATCGGCCAGGCATGCAGAGAATAATGCCCAGAAGCGAGATATTGCTGTATAGATGCGATAAGAAAAAATACGCTGAAGTGGCTGCTGGCATGATTTCTTTTGATACACTAAAGAATGGAAAACTGAAGGAGTTACGGAAATCGCTGAGAACGTATGACGATGAGTTTGTTGGTCCACTCAATAGGATAGAGAGTTTCTTTCTTTGGACGAGGGGTTTCTTGCTTGCCCTTTGGAGGAAAATTGGGATGAGATGATTTCTCAAAGTGCATTGAGGAATTGATAGAGTTGCATGTCGAATTTGTTTAATTTCTCAATATCGACTTCATCGGAGGGTTTGTGTTTGACTGCCCTGATATATTGTATGAGTCGCCAAAATCGTAATTTCTTCAATAGGAAGAGTATTGCCCACCTATCTCCAAATGTCGCGTGTTTGGTATCAGATTCATTAGACCAGCCAAGCTCATCTAAAGCATCCATTCCTGTTTCGGCGATTATGATTTTGTCAAAGAGGAGGATGTTTTCTTTCGCGATATGGAAGTGGCCTTCTGTCACTGGGTCAGACGGATTGTGATTTCTGGAAAATATCCGCGTATAGTACTCCGGTGACGTGTAAATGTCTTCATCCATCAGATATTGTTCGTAATTTGTTGATTTTGACCACATCCAATAGTAATCAAAGTTGAAATTCGAAATAAACCGATTGATCGGTTCTCTGACACAGGTAACAAGACAGACTCGAGGGTCTTTCGACAGAACGGAAAAGTCTGGGCCGCCCCATTCGGTTGCGACGAATGTTACCCCCATCTCTTCACAGGTATCAACGAATTTAGTCAGATCTTCCGCCGGCATTTCCCATAGTGGAATGACTCCGTTTTCATCACAAGGATTGGCATTTTCGTTTACAGGGTAGAGTTTCTCGCCGTTCGCTATTGCTCGTCTTATCACGTATGTGCCTGCGGCCTTGTGCAGATGCTGAAACCAAACAAGACGATACCCCTCCATATTGGTTGGTCCCGATAAGCGGACTTCACCATTTCGTAGTTGGGTGTTTATTGCCCCTCATTGGTTTTGATGGATATTATGGAGTTCAGGTGTTCTTTCATTTTGTTCAATCTATGCTGAAACGTATCCTCATCACTTAAGATTCCTTTAGACTTGGACGCTGTTCTAAGTGTCTTAACTGTCATATTATTGGCTTTTTTTTCCATTCTTTCCCCAATCTTAGAGAGTGTTTTAGATTGCAGGCTTTTTTCTGTAAAAGATCCGATTTTCCATATAACTGCCGCTCTGAAATTTTGGATGGTGCCTGATCGGTTTCTTTTCTTGAGATATCTAATTGCTTTTTTGGGGTTCTTTGGAATTTTTTCTGATGACCATGAATATTTGTAAACAAGGTGTTGGATTTTCCCCTCTAGTGATCCCGGGCCGATAAAGATGGGTTTGTACGGGACGTTCATTGAACTCGTCCAATCCAGCCACTTGAAATGGTTAATCGTGCTAGAAGTGGTTACTGGTAGCCATTTAACTCTAAACGTATCAGCGATGATGGCGGCATGCATAGCCCCAGAGAGTACTAATTTTGACTTTCTTATTGTTTCTATGACTTCTTTTGATTCATTTCTTGGGTCGATGTATTTGATGCCCGCGGCTTCACAGATTGTGTCCCATTCACAATTTTCAGCAGCCCGATGGTGGGGTATGAAAATTATCCCATCTCTTTCATCTTCAGGGAGTGTTCGGAATTCAGGTATTGTTGCAAGAAGTATGGCTGTATCAGTGCATCCTTTCTCCTCGTTGAGTCCTAGAGAGCGTGCTGTCAGGGGGCCTCTGACGGCAAGGAAATTCCAATGATCGGAAGATGAGAGGTCAAGGGGGTATCGATACCCTGCTCCTGAGCCGATGACATGCCATGTCTTGTTTGGGTCTCTATCCCTGCCTAATAATGAGCCGATCCCCAAAAGGGTGTTTTCAGTCTCATTCCAACCCCCTGGGCTCAATTTTTCCCAAAACCATGAGTTCATGTCGTCCCCGAAATTGCCTCCCAGGATTCTTCGATATTCAATGTCCATTTTTCCAATCTCCTGATTTGTGGGCACCGGTGTAGGGGGGGTAACAGAGTTGTGCAGTTTCTATCATTAAAGCAAAACTGCTCTTGGCGTGTCTGAGAAGGCTAATACACACGGTCTTTCGAACGATGACTGGGGGAAGACGATGGAAGAGCGTAATACAAGCGACCCGTCTGGTCATCGAAGACGCCTTCTTGAGTTGGACAAAGATGCCCTTGCTGATGAGGTGATTCGTACGTGGGACACTCTAGCCGGTTCTGAGGCTGAGTTGAGTGAGTTACGGATGAGAGTAGGGGGGTTGGAGGTTGAAATCGCCAAAATAAGAGGGCGTCGTGGTATATCTTCAACAAAGATAGAGATGGCGAATAAGATCGAGGAGTTGGAAAAGGAAATTTCAATTTTATCTATGAAGGGGAGTGCAGAAGACGGGGGTGGTGAAGAGTTGTCATATCTCAGAGAAAGGGAAGAGATTCTTCTAACGGCTCTATTAGACCTTGAGAGGGAGTTTGCTGCTTCTCAGAGAGTATGATTTTCGAGTGTTGACAGGGCAGGAGTATTCGAGATGAATTCAATCCTCAGAATCTTCCCCCTCATCCTGTTCATCGTGGGGTCTGTGTTACACACAGGATGTGTGGGTATTGCAGAGGACGAGATCACACTTTCAGTTGAATACGCCCATTCGAACGGTACTATTGTTGAGGAGTTTGTGGATGGTGAGTTGGTTTCCAGGACTGTGGTGACGATTGATTTTGACTTCACGAAAACCGAAGCGACCACTCCATTTGAATTCGGGATATGGGGTATTGAAGGGGCCCTTTCACAAAATCAGAATGGAAAGGTAATTTCAGTTGATTTTTCAGAACACGGGATATGGGACCTAACGGCTTTTGCTTTAACTGAAAATGGAGCTAGGGCTACAGAAGAGATCGTCATACGAGTAGAGTTGCAAATTGAATGGGAAGAGAAGAGTACCTATGATCCGAAGCCCCTTGCGATAAACTCGGTTTCCGAATTCAGCGGCGTGCCCGCTAGTTCAATTCTAATACATTCAAAAATTGAGAATCCTGTTCTCATAGAAAATATCGGAGGCGGACGGGAAGTTGAGGTATCTTGGGCATTGATAGATGAGATTGGTATCGTATGTCAAAGCCAGAAAGGGTATGTGGATGAAGGGGAGGAAGTCGTGTGGCACACGGTTCACTTCGGTACCTACGAAGTTCATGAGCTTCATATCGAATATGAAGAAGGGCAAGATTACATCGATGTGTCTCAAACTGTGATTGTCCAATATCCAGATACATACGAAACCGATCCTACTTCCACGAGTTAGGCCGAGGGGGAATCGTCAATGGTGCCTGAACTGGGTTGTTGTCTGTATTTTTTTACGGTTCTCGAGATATGATTTCAAGAATTCTCTCACATGCGCCACCAGACATATCTTCGAGGTAGATTTTTTTCATTACACCACGCTGCTCGGCGTATGTTGATGGGTTTTCCAAAGCCTCGGAGATAGATGAAAATACTTCGAGTGGTGTGTGGCATATCGGTGGTGGTACTAATTCATGATATTCTTTCGTTAAGCCGTTTTTATCGGTGTATTCTTGCAAATCATAAGGAGAGAAGATCACAGGGCGATCGAGTATTAGCCAATCGACATACGCACTGGAGTAGTCTGTGACGAGTATGTCTGCTTCTTTGAAAAGTTGGTGTAAGTCCGGCTCCTCTTCATGCGCCACACATCTTATTCTGTCTGATGAAAACGTTTCTGAAGTGGTTATCCAATGCGGTCGGATGATTAGGTGGGCATTGTTTTCAATGAGGAAGTCGTGCATCTGCTGCTCGTCTATTTCAGGGTGAATCAATACTTGAGAGTGCTTTCCTGAGCCTTCCCTCCTTTCTCTGAAAGTGGGAGTGTAGAGTATGGTTCTCCCATGTCGTTTCTTAGTCTTGGATATGGTATACAAATGGTCATTTCTTGGATTTCCCGTTATTCTGAACTTATCGTCGGAGATGGCAAATGCAGATCTGTGCATTTCCTTCTCATACTCTGAAGCGACGAAGAAGCGATTTACATTTTTAGAAGATCTGATGAATAGATCTGCGGTCTTCCCATAATCATTTTCAATCTCATTCTTGGATTTTAAAAGCCCTATTTTTTTCAAGGGTATCCCATGCCATAGTTGGTTTACATATTTCGAAGGTATCCAAGGCATTTTACACATATCCTGCCATCCAAAAGAGAGGACTATCTGCTCGGATCTCAGATAGTAAAATACTGATTTCATCGATGGGGCCTCCACCACCGAACCGGGATACTTTGAATCCACCTGGCGAAACACATCCGAATTATTCGTAATCCAAATGGGTTGAATGTCTGTATCCCTTTCTTGGATGAATTCGAAGAGTGCTCTAGAGTTATCAGAATAAAGTTGGCCTTCGTTTGAACCGAATAAAATCATACCCTTCTTTTTTGGAATAAAGAAGCTCATGAGTCGGAACAGCCACGTCCATGGGCCGAAGAATATCCACCAGTACACTAATTCACTTCCATCCTTACCATAAATTTCTTGCCTTCTCTAGGTCATCGTGATTGTCGATTTCCATCCATTTTTCTCCAGAGAAATCGAGTAAGGAGATCGATGTTCCTTGAAAGGAGAGGAGGTCATTGATTGCAACTTCAGTCCATTTATTCCGATCTCCGGATTTGTTGTAATTTTCCATTATGGAGTTCAAAATACCAATATCTCTTTTTGTAAAATTGTACAAATCTATCGCGGTTATCCCCCCTTGTGATTCGGTGATGGATTTTGAAATTTCAATTGCCTTTTTATTCGAACATAATACTTTCATATTTTCTTCGTTGTATGTTGAAGAGTCTGTGGCTATGCAACTACTGTCTGATTCGTACATCTTCTGAATTATACTCTGAGAATACACACAATCCCCATTGATAATCATGCACCCCATTGCAGAGGTTTTTCTTCTCCCTATTCCGATTCTGCATGACTCCATATTATTCGTCGATAGGTACTCTTTATTCTCGATTAGAATTACATTTTCGGGATATTCCTTCATTTCATTATTGACTATATGAAATTTGTAACCGGCTACTACTATGATTTCCATATGCGGGTCGCATATGAGTAACTGATCTGTTATTCTACGAATTATGGATTTTCCAGATACTTCGATACAGCACTTGGGGATCTCGTCTGTCAATGGGGCTAATCTGCTTCCAATGCCTGCTGCAAGTATTATCGCTGACTTCAAACCATCACTCTCCACACGCTATTGATCAGGGGGTTGTGTATATTCTCATTGGAACAGATCCTATGCAAGGGTGATTGAAATCTTGTGATTTCACGTAATCGATCTCATGGTGGATATGAATTCAGATAGCACTTCTCGTAGTTCATCTGCGTTTTCGAATTCTTCCCCCAATGTGCCTGTTACAATCCAATCGGCGCCGGCTTCCACCGCAATTCTGGCCATGGCCCCATTCCTTATTCCTCCTCCTACGACAATCGGTATGTTGGTACTGTTACGAGCGGCTGAGATGAGTTCTCTGGAAACTGGTGTCGCTGCTCCGCTTCCTGCCTCCAGATATAGCAATTTGAAGCCGTATAACTCAGCTGCTGCTGCATAGGATGAAACTCTCTTCGCGTCTTCGGGTTTGATCAGGTCTGCTTTCCCAACCTCGCCTGCTTTCCCCCCAGGTGCGCATATTAGATATCCCATCGGTATCGGTTCAATTCCTACTTTCTTGATGAATGGGGCGCCTGCGACTTGTTCCCCAATTAAGAATCTCGGATCCGTGCTGTTCATCAGCATCATGAAAGTTATTCCATCGGCATTGGGGGATAGTGCGTTTGCCCCCTGCGGGAAGAGTATGATTGGTATTCTTTCTTCGGTTTGTGCGTCGGAATCTTGAGTGGTCGCCCACTCTATCAGTTCTAGCGCCTCTCTGATTGCGACTACCGTACGGTCCACGTTATCCGAGTCTGTACCGGAGGAGCCGCCGATCAAAATCATGGAGGAGCCGGCCATTGCGGCTGCAATCGCGCGTTTTGCAGCAACATCGGGTGATTGGTCGGCCGGATCTATGAGCAAAGCATGCCTCGGGATGTCTCTACTCACTATGCTTTCAACGCCGACCACGTGTTTGCACATGGGATAATGGTATTAGGAGTATTTCGGAAGTTGCAGGTATTCTCTTGCATCTCTAGTCCCTCTTTCAATTTCGATCGGTATTGTTTCGAAGGGGTCGTTTCCAAACCAAATTGATACTTCTAGTGATGCTTTGCTTACAATTGGTTTCTTCGACCAGAATTCACATGTCCCGTCGCCCCTTGACTGGCACTTTTCTTCTTCACATGGGTATGGAAATGAGGCCCCGAACCATTTTTCTGTATCTTTGGGCTCTGATTCTGGATCGTAGATATAGTCAAAGAAAATTGGGTCGTTTGATACCTGGCCTGCACCGTCAATTCGAAATGTATTGTCTGTAAGTTCAATTAACGAACTGCGCAAGTGAACGCTGGCACCTCGTTCTGCAGCTTCGATTCCTAAAGCTCTTGAAATCCACATACCTCGTATCAAAGTGTTCCCGTCTGTATCTCGAGGTAAATGCCTAGCCAGAATTTTCAGAATAGGGTGTGCATCCAGTTTCGAGCCTGGTTGCAAGGACTGCGAAAGACCGATTTCTGGTTCCTCAGTAATTATGTGAAGTTGTATGTCTCTTCCATTGTTTAATGCTTCAATAGAAAAGGCTAGATGTCGAATTGAGATTCCTTTCACCAAGATTCTCATGATTCTACTTCCATGATTGAAAGTGCATGGACGGGACAAGTAGGTATGCAGATTTCACAATGAGTGCACGACTCTTCTTTGATTGCTATTATAGGCGGTTCCAAGATCAAGACGTCGATTGGACATGCTGCTATACAGGCAGCGCAGCCAAAACATCGAAGCTCGTCCAAGACCAAGTTGTGTCCTGGTGCTCTCGCCATGAATAAGGCATGATGTTCTTCCCTTTTCATTGATACGCACCCCTTCTCTTCTACTGGAAATAAAAATTTACTCAATTTGAATTCGAAAATGACTGCTCAATAATCATTAACTGAAATCTCAATTGAGAATTGAAGGCTGATAAATCCAAGAATTCTATATTTTGTCTGTGAACTAATTTATTTCTCCAGAAGAAATCAAGGGGACGGTCCGAGGTTTCATGAACTTCATCTTGAACAACAGAACATGCCAAAGATCTGGTTCCACTTTCTAGGCGGTGCGAGAGAGGTTGGGAATGTAGGCTGCACCATCGAAACGCACGAGACTAAGAGAATCTTGATTGATTATGGTTTGGCGGCTTCAAGACCCCCCAGGTATCCTTCTCCATCTCCCTATGTGGATAACGCAATAATCACTCATGCACATATAGATCACATTGGTATGGCACCGTGGCTAGTAGGGCACCACAATGCCAAACTGCATGCAACCCCCCTCGTAGCGGATTTATCCGGCATCATGTGGAGAGACACCTACAAAGTATCCAGCATAGAGGGCTATCCCCTAACATGGGATAAGAGAGATATTGACGATTCCCTCGACTCCTGGCAAACTCATGATCATGGCGAGGCATTCGAATTAGACGGATGGAACTGCACACTTCATCTGGCAGGCCATGTTCCCGGGGCCTCCATGATCGAACTGAGGAAGGAAGACCTCACAGTACTCTGGACAGGAGATATCGATACACGAAACAGTCCAAATGTCCTCGGCGCCAAACCCATCAAATGCGATATCCTAGTCATGGAGGCAACGTACGCTGCAAGAGATCACAATGATAGAACAGAGGAAGAAAAGAGACTCGTTGAAAGAGTTCAGGAAATACGAGCTCGCGGCGGTACTGCCATCATTCCCAGTTTTGCCTCAGGAAGAGGCCAAGACATTATCAAAATCCTCCATGAGAACGATCCTTCATTGAATGTACATTATGATGGGATGGGAACGAGAATATCCCAGATCTGGTTGGATAACCCCTCTTATTTGAGAGACCCCTCTGCCTTTGAGAGAGCATACCGCTGGTCAAAAAGAGTGCGTGGAAAATCAGATCGCTTCAAAGCTCTAGAGGCAGATGTAATCGTTACCACGTCAGGCATGCTAGACGGCGGCCCTGCAATATGGTATCTCAATCGCCTTAGACACGATTCTGCCAATGCAATCCTTCTCACAGGGTATCAGGCAGATCGTTCCGGCGGCAGATCGCTTTTGGATACCGGGATGCTCCCAATTTTTGGGAAAATGACGAAAATAGATCTAGAAATAGATAAGTTCGACCTCTCGAATCACGCTGGAAAAAGCGAGCTAATTCAATTCGCTCTAGACTGCAAACCGACGCACGTCGTTCTATTCCACACTCCAGATGACGATGTTGACGACTTCGCAAGAAGCTTCGGCGAGCCCCCTCCCTTTCAGATAATAATCCCTCAAAATGGCAGGGATACCGTCATCGACACTGACGCATGATAGACGAATCCTTGATATGCCGTATAGATATAAGCGCTGACTAAGAGGCTTCCTCAGGAGACTAAATTATGAGCGCAGTAGACAACATACTAGACAGAACATTCGGACTCAGCGCCAAAGGCGTGACCGCATCATCAGAGATCAGAGCAGGGATAACCACGTTCCTAACGATGGCTTACATCCTATTCGTGAACCCGTCGATGCTTGCCCTAACGGGCATACCCTTTGAAGACGCGTTGTTCGCGACCGCGATTGCAGCATTCGTAGGCTGCGTCGTCATGGGATTATGGGCCAACCTCCCATTCGCCCTTGCTCCGGGAATGGGCTTGAACGCCTACTTCACATTCACAGTCGTGGGAACTGTGTGGGACCAAGGCGACGGAATGCTGGGAGAAACAGTCGTACCTAGCCCTATTCCAGGTGTCGACTGGCACATGGGAGCATGGGAAGTGGCACTACTCGCCGTTTTCCTAGAAGGGCTACTCTTCCTGGTCCTCTCCCTTCCCCAGGTTGGCGCTAGAACGGCCATGATCAACGCCATACCAAAGGACCTCAAGATCGCCACTGGAGCCGGCATCGGATCATTCCTGGCGATAATCGGCCTTCGAGAGATAGGCGTCGTCTGGGATGATGGAGCAACGTTAGTCAACATCGGGCCTCACGAGACATGGGGGCTGGACCATGGAGCACTAATCGGCCTGCTTGGCCTGGTGCTGATCACCGTTCTCATGGCACGCGGCATCAAGGGCGCCATGATCTGGGGCATAATGGGAGCCTCGGTCTGGGGCTGGATATTCGAGGCATACGACCCGTACAACGACCCCACGGGATACGGAGGAGCCGGATGGAACTGCCCACCCGGAGCCGAAGCACCAGACCCGTGCATGTACTCATCCGCACCGGACCCCGGATCCATCGTGAGCATGCCAACACTGCCAGAAGAGACCCTGTTCGCCGTGTTCTCGAGCGACACCCTCTCTGCAGTGGGCGACAACATGGACGTATTCCTGTTAGTCCTCATCGCCTTCTTCTTCGTCGACGTCTTCGACACCGCTGGCACACTCTACTCTGTAGGTCGCCAGGCTGGCTACGTCGATGCTGACGACCAGCTCATGAACAGCGACGAGGCATTCATGTCGGACGCAGCGGCGACAATCGTCGGCGCTCTCGCGGGAACCAGCACCACGACCACATACATCGAGTCGGGCGCGGGTGTGGAAGAGGGCGGCAAGACCGGCCTCGTAGCAGTCACAGTCGGCGTCCTAATGCTTTCTGGACTGTTCCTGTCCGACCTGTTCCAAGCCATACCAACCTATGCAGGGGCCTGCGCCCTCGTGATCATCGGCGCTATGATGATGAGATCGGTCGTGGACATCAACTGGAACGACAACGAGATAGTCCTTCCAGCCTTCCTGACGATCGTGCTCATGCCATTCACCTACTCGATAGCAGATGGAATCGCATGGGGCGTCATCACATACGTCGCCATCAAGATCGGCACTCAGAAGACCAGCGAACTCAACCCAATCGTGTGGACCATTGCCATACTCATGACGATGTTCTACCTAGGACCTGGAAACGAGACTACCTTCGAGTGGCTCTTCGGAATGGTATTCTGATTGCTGAAGACATAATCTGAACCGGCTCCGGGGCCGCTGTGCCCCGGGGCGGCACAGAGGTGGTACCATGGACATTCGCGACGCGTTGGAAAGATGCATACGGACCGTGCCGGATTTTCCTATACCTGGTATACAGTTCAGGGACATAACTCCCGTCCTAGCCAATCCAACTCTGATGATGCAGATCACAGAATCCTTTGCAATATCAGTTGCAGAGGTTGAACCAACAGCCATCGCAGGCCCAGAGGCCCGGGGATTCATCTTCGGCCCCCTCTTGGCAGCAAAGCTAGATTGTCCATTTATTCCCATCCGGAAGCCTGGAAAACTACCCTCTGATACCCTTTCTGTGGCTTATGAACTCGAATATGGAACAAACACGCTGGAAATGCACAAGGACGCACTCAATCACAAAGATCGCGTCATCATAGTGGATGATCTTCTGGCAACAGGAGGCACCACCCAAGCCGCCATTTCCCTCATCAGAGAAACCGGGGCTCAGACCGTCGGCACATGCTTTGTAATCGAACTCCTCGGATTGAACGGACGTGACAAAATAGAACCAATACCCATCCATTCGCTGATCGCTTTACCCGCTTGAGACCCGATTCATTGAAATCGCGTGCGTGTACCTAGGGGGACGACTGCCATGCCGGACACACCCCCACCACCCCCCGGAATCGATGAGAAAATAGCAGAGGCGGTCGCAAACGAGGACTATGAATTGGCAGCCCGTTTGAAGAAGATGAAGGACACCCCCCCGCCTCCACCGCCGAAGAAGGCGAAGGACACCCCCCCGCCTCCACCGCCTCCGAAGAAGGGCAAGGCACCACCACCCCCCCCGCCGAAGAAGGCGAAGGACACACCCCCGC
>MDSW01164279.1_pt1 | contig 37362 bp, 38 predicted proteins | sample 811171 | NCBI WGS metagenome assembly MDSW01 (sample SAMN05326641, study PRJNA326480) | marine metagenome | isolation source: seawater | place: Atlantic Ocean: North West | collected 2012 | reverse complement strand
GTTCGATTCCGGTCTCAGCCTTTGTTTATTAGCCCGGGTGGCGGAATTGGTAGACACAAGGGACTTAAAATCCCTCGAAGGAAACTTCGTGCCGGTTCGAGTCCGGCCCTGGGCACCATTTAAGCAATAATTAAGATGAATGATAATAAGATTCTTTCTGAACAAGATATAAGTTTTTCCGACTTATTTAAACTATATTGGAGAACTAAATTTTTTATTATTGCTTTCTCCTTTTTTTGTTCTATTCTCGCTATTGTCATTTCTCTTTCTTTACCAAATATATATAGAGCTTCGGCCCTTTTATCACCTGTTGATTCTTCCCAGAGTGGGGTTTCAAGTCTAGTTAGTCAATACGGTGGTTTAGCTTCTCTTGCAGGTGTTAATCTCGGTTCTTTGGGTTCATCTGACGGTGACAGAACACTTGAAGCTTTAGCAGTTTTGGAGTCAAGGAGATTCTTAGTAAACTTTATTAAGGAAAGAAATATTGAGAAGGAACTGTTAGCTGCAGACTATTGGGATTCTGACAATCTACAGCTTTATTACAATAATGATATTTATGACGAAGAGAGTCAATCATGGATTTCAGATAAGAAAGGTTTTCCCACAGACAGAGATCTATATTCTGCATTCCATGAACTTCTTTCAATTAAAAGAATGAAAGACATAGAAGGAGGTTTCGTCACAGTGGGCTTCGAGCACAAATCACCTTTATTTGCGGCCAAGGTTACATCTCAACTTATAGAGGACCTTAATAATGAATTCAAAGAAAAAGATGTTGAACAAGCATCTTTATCGATTAATTACATATCAGAACAATTAGATCAAACAAGTTTAACCGAAGTTCGGAAAGTGATGTTTAATTTAATCGAGCAAGAAACAAAAAAAATTATGATTGCAAAGGCAACAAATGAATACCTTTTCAGATATATAGATCCTCCGGTTGCTCCCGAGAGAAAATTGAAACCCAACAGACCTTTTATTGTAATTCTTTCGGGTGTTATAGGGGGTTTGCTCGCAATGATTGTTGTAACTTTTTTATTCGCATTTAATTCTCGTTTATTGAGGTTAGTTGAACGAAATAACAGCTGATGTCTCAAACCCTAATCAATAAATTGCAAGATAAAGATGCAACTATATGTATCGTGGGGCTGGGTTATGTTGGTCTACCTCTTCTATTGCGCTTTTCTGAAGTTGGTTATCGTGTGTTAGGAATTGATATAGATGAAGAAAAGATAACCTCTCTTGAAAAAGGAAAAAGCTATATTCAACATATAGACTCAAAAAATATTGAAAAATTAAATAAAACTCCTTTCAAGGCTTCATCGAACTTTTCTCTAGTATCAGAAGCAGATGCAATCATTATATGTGTGCCAACACCGCTGAATAAGTATAGGGAACCGAATATTACCTTCATACTTGATACCTTAAACTCTTTACTTCCTTACATACGAGAAGATCAAGTTATATCTCTCGAAAGCACAACTTATCCAGGAACAACAGAGGAAGAGCTCTTACCAAAAATAAAAGAGAAAGGACTTAATGTCGGTGATGATTTCTTTCTTATTTATTCTCCTGAGAGAGAAGACCCAGGTAATTTAGAATTTTCCACAGATAATATTCCAAAAATAGTTGGTGGCATTACTCAAACTTGCTTAGAAGTGGGGATGAATCTATATAGTTCAGCCGTGAGTACGGTTGTTCCTGTCAGCTCCACTAAAACAGCTGAAATGACAAAACTACTTGAGAATATATACAGAGCAGTAAACATTGGTCTTGTCAACGAGATGAAAATTGTATCGGATAAAATGGGTATAGATATACACGAGGTCATAAAAGCAGCCGCAACAAAACCATTTGGATTTACACCATATTATCCTGGCCCTGGGTTAGGAGGTCACTGCATCCCGATAGATCCATTTTATTTAACTTGGAAAGCAAGGGAGTACGGTATTCATACCCGCTTTATCGAGCTAGCTGGAGAGATTAACACTAGTATGCCAGATTGGGTTATAGCCAAGTGTATTGAAGGGTTAAATTCTCAGGGAAAAGCTTTAAAAAAATCAAAAGTTCTAGTGCTTGGTCTTGCCTATAAAAAAGACATTGGTGACATGAGAGAATCACCTTCGGTTCAGCTTATGGAAATGTTAAGAGAAAAAGGATCGGTCGTGAACTATAGTGACCCTTATATTGAAACATTTCCAACAATGAGGGATCACATTTTTAATTTATCTAGTGTGGACATTACAAATCCCAAAGTACTAAAAGATTATGATTTAGTTATTATTTCGACTAACCACTCATCTTTTGACTATGAGGCAATAAAGTTACACTCCCAACTCCTCGTTGATACAAGAGGTGTTTATACCGATTATGATAAAAAGATAATAAAAGCATAAAGATGCTAAATACAATCGATAAGAGCAAGATCAATATCGGAGTTGCTGGATGCAGTAGAATTTCAGATAAGCACTTTAAAGCAATACATTCATTCAAAGAGCTTGAACTTGTATCTATTTGTGATCTAGATAAACAAACTCTTCAGACCCACTCTGATAAATATTCTGTTAGGTCTTACAGCGATCTTGAGGAGATGCTTATAAATGAGGAGTTAGATCTAGTTTCTATCTGCACTCCTAGCGGGATCCATTCTTCTCAAGCTATTCTTTGTGCTAAGTATGGCGTGAACGTAATAACTGAAAAGCCTATGGCAACAACGTGGGATGATGGTCTCAAAATGGTTGAAGCCTGCAAGAATTCCAACGTCAAGTTGTTTGTTGTCAAGCAGTATAGACAATTACAAACCTTAAAATTATTAAAAAAAGCTATTGAAGATAATAGATTCGGAAGAATCAATATGGTGAATCTAAATGTCTTTTGGACTAGGCCACAGGAGTACTTTGATCAGGCTTCTTGGAGAGGTAGCGCCTTGATGGATGGAGGAGCATTTATGAACCAAGCAAGTCATTATGTAGACTTACTTCAATGGTTGTTTGGACCAGTTGCAGAAGTAGGTGCTTTTATGAGTACTTCTTTAGATATAGAAACTGAAGACACAGGAGTTTTAAATATAAAATGGAAGAATGGTACCCTCGGTTCCATGAATGTAACAATGTTAACTTATCCCAAAAATTTCGAGGCGAGTATAACTGTAATTGGTGACAAAGGAACTGTTAAAATAGGCGGAACGGCTGCTAACGAAATCCAACATTGGCAATTCTCAGATCTTAAAGAATATGATTCTTTGATATCTTCTGTAAATAGTCAAACTTCAAAAACACTAGCTGATGGAGAAGGTCATAACATGTATTACAAAAATATTATTGAGGTATTTAATGGTAATGAAAGTGCAGAGACCGATGGAGAAGACGGGTTGGGTTCTTTAGAAATATTAGTTGCGCTTAACCTTTCAGCGAAAAAGAATTCAATTATAAAACTACCTCTGGAGAGATAATATGGAATATGAAGCTCATGATACTGCTTTGATTGATGATGGAGCAATCATAGGTAAGGGTACGAAGATATGGCATTGGGTGCATGTTTGCGGTAACAATACTTCTATCGGAAAGGAATGTAATCTGGGGCAGAATGTTTATGTCGGTAACGATGTAAAAATAGGTAATGGCTGTAAGATACAAAATAATGTAAGTGTCTATGACGCTGTGACATTAGAAGACAACGTTTTTTGTGGACCAAGCATGGTCTTTACCAATGTTCATAACCCTAGATCTGAGATTGTAAGAAAAGATGAACTAAGAAAGACCTTAGTCAAGACAGGAGCGTCCATAGGAGCTAATGCAACTATCGTATGTGGTGTGACTTTGGGGGAATATTGCTTTATTGCTGCAGGAGCAGTTATAACTCGCGACGTAGAACCTTTCGCTCTTATGGCCGGGGTGCCAGCTAAACGAATAGGATGGATGGATGCGAAAGGACATCGAGTGCAAGAGCAACCCAAATTATAAAAAATGGAATTTATTGATCTATCTAAACAACAACAAATTATTAAAAATGATTTGGACTCTCAAATTGCAAAAGTCTTAAATCATGGCAAGTACATCATGGGTCCTGAAATATCTGAGCTTGAGGAGTTACTTGCTTCATATGTAGGAAGTGAAAATTGCATAGCAGTTTCTAGTGGAACAGATGCACTTTTAATATCACTTATGGCATTGGGCGTCGGTCCAGGAGATGAAGTTATAACAACACCGTTTACTTGGATTTCTACAGTTGAAGTCATATTACTTACTGGCGCTACCCCAGTTTTTGTTGATATTGAGAGAGCTACATGCAATATCGATCATAATAAAATTAAAAGAGCAATTTCTTCAAAAACAAAGGCAATAATGCCTGTTAGCCTTTACGGCCAACCTTCTGACATGGATGCTATAAACAAAATAGCCTCTCATTATAATATCTCAGTTATTGAGGATGCAGCTCAGAGTTTTGGATCCATCTATAAAGGGAAACTGTCTTGTAACTTATCTCGCTTAGGCTGTACGAGTTTTTTTCCAAGTAAACCCTTGGGTTGTTATGGCGATGGGGGAGCTATATTTACAAGCGATCAAGTTTTATTAAATGTTTGTAAAGAAATAAGATTAAATGGTCAGGAAAATAGAGATAAATTCAATAGAATTGGCCTTCCCGCCAGAATGGATACTCTCCAGGCGGCTGTATTGTTAGCAAAACTAAAAATATTTCCACAAGAAGTCAAAAAAAGACAAGCAATTGGTCGCAGATATAATGAATTATTTTCTGCCGCTAATATTGAACATGTTCACCAACAAGATGATCGAACAAGTGTCTTTGCACAATATACAATCTTTTCAAATGAAAGAGATAATTTAGCAAAAGAGCTCAACTCGAAAGGAATTCCCACAGCGGTTCACTATAGACATCCTGTCTATCATCATCACCCCTATATGCCTTTCAAAAAAGATTGCAAAGAAGCTGAGAAAGCAAGTAACCAAGTTCTTTCAATTCCTATGCATCCTTATCTTTCCGAAGAAGATCAGTTGTTTATTGTAAAATCTATAGAAAATTTTGTATCTAGGAAGGTCTAAATAAGCTCTTTTCATTCTTTAAGTTTTAAATACAAGAAATAGTCATATAATAAACTTATCTGAAAATTAAAATAAAACCTAATTCTATAAAAATTAATGAATAAATTAAAAGGTTCTAAAGTATTAGTAACTGGAGGCGCCGGGTTTATTGGAAGTCACATTGTCTCTGAATTACTCAAAACAGACGTAGGCGAGGTTCTTATTTATGACAACTTTGCTAGAGGAGAAGAGGACTATCTGTCGGAGCAACTTCAAGACGATAGATGCAGTTTATTCTTAAATGGAGCAGATATAAGAGAGATAGATCTTCTTGATAGGGCTATGGAAGGTACCGACTACGTAATCCATACAGCGGCCATGTGGTTATTACATTGCAAAGATTATCCTAGAACAGCATTCAATGTGAATATCGAGGGTACATTTAATATTCTTGAAGCTTGCGTAAAACACAAAGTAAAAAAATTAGTATATTCTTCCTCGGCTTCTGTTTATGGAGATGCCATAGAAGTTCCAATGACAGAGGAGCACCCCTTTTTGAATAAAAATTTTTATGGAGCAACTAAAATAGCTGGAGAGGCAATGTGCAGGGCTTATTTTGATAGATACGGGTTGGACTATGTTGGACTGAGATATATGAATGTCTATGGACCTCACCAAGATCAAACAGCAGCCTACACTGGTGTAATACCTATCATGCTCAATAAGATCGACGAAAATGAATCACCTCAAATAAATGGTGATGGGTCTCAAGCTTACGACTTTATTTATGTCGAGGATGTTGCAAGATGTAATGTTTTAGCTCTAGAGGCGTCTGCATCTGATGAATTCTATAATGTAGGATCTGGTGTTCAGACTTCTATTAAAGAATTGTGTGAACTTATACTACAGTTAAAACAATCTTCTTTAAAAGTTAATTACAAACCTTACAGTGAGGATGATGCTAGACAAATGGTTCAAAATAGAATCGGATGCCCAAAAAAAGCACAGAAGGATTTGAATTTCTCATATGAATATGACCTTACAAGAGGCCTAGAAAAGTTAATTAACTGGAGATCGCATAATTGAAGATACCAATAGCAAGAACCTATCTTACAGAAGAAGAAATACAAAGTGTTCAAGAGCCACTCAGAACCGGATGGCTTGTACAAGGACCTTATGTAAAAGAATTTGAAGAAAAATGGTCAAATTTTGTAGGAGTTCAAAACTCTATAGCTGTAACTTCTTGCACGAGCGCACTTCATCTTTCTCTTGCTGCTACAGGCTTCAAAGCAGGAGATACCGCCATTGTTCCAGCTTTTACCTGGATTTCTACTGCTAATGTTGTTGAGCATCTGGGAGGCTCAGTAATTTTTTGTGATATTGATCCAGTTACTTTTAACATTGATGTTAAACAAATAGAGGAAAAGATTCTTCCCACGACAAAAGCAATTCTTCCAGTCCATCTGTTTGGATTGTCTGCTGATATGGATCCTATTGCAGAGATAGCAAATGCACATAATCTCTCAATTATAGAAGATGCTGCATGTGGATTTGGATCCCGATATAAAGGTAAACATGTAGGGGCATTAGGAAATACGGGTTGCTTTAGTTTCCACCCAAGGAAATCCATTACAACTGGAGAGGGTGGGATGATAACTACAAACGACGATAAACTTGCTTCTAAGCTAAGAGAATTGAGAGATCATGGGGCAGGAATGTCAGATTTACAAAGACATTTAGGACCTAAGCCTTTCCTTTTATCTGATCATAAAGAAGCTGGATATAATCAGAGAATGACCGACATACAAGCAGTGTTGGGAAGCTCCCAAATGAATAGAGCGAAAGAAATAATAGATGAGAGAAGAAAAATTGCTAGTAAATATAATGAAGCATTTAAAAGCCTAGATTGGCTTCAGATTCCATTTTTCTCTGATGATTATGATCATGGATATCAATCCTATCCATGTATGATAAAAACTGAGGATTATTCAAAAAAAAATATAGAGTCAATGAATTTGAAAAGGAATAATTGGATGGAGATGTTACAAGATCATGGAATATCTACTAGACCTGCTACTCACTCAGTACATATGCTAACTTACTATAAAGAGAAATATCTTTTGAATTCTCAAGATTATATTAATTCTTATATTGCAAATGAGTGCAGTATCTCTTTACCTCTTTTTAACGGGATGACTGAAGAAGAGAGTGATTATGTGATTGATATTGTCACTTCAAATAATCCTTTTAAATAATGAGTATTAATAATATTTTTCAACAAGAATTTTCTATTCAGGATGGAGTATTTATTATTTCAGACGAATCTAACATTGAAAATCAATCACAAACTAATGACATTTTTTCAGAAAAATGGATCAAATACAGCCAAGAAGAATTAAGTGAACAAGAAGCTTTATTTGAATTTCAAAAGAAATGGTACTTAGATTTATATTCATTTAAAGATGAAAAAGACCTGGCAGCTTATTTAGCTAATAAAGAAGTAATATTAGATGCTGGATGTGGATTGGGCTATAAAGCAAAATGGTTTGCTGATTTAAGTCCTGAATCATATGTAATCGGAATGGATTATTCCGATGCTGCATTTGTTGCTGCGAAGAGATATAAAGATACTAAAAACCTTTTTTTTGTTAAAGGAGATATTGCAGATACAAAATTTCACGATGATTCTTTGTCCTACATAAGCTGTGATCAAGTGATTCATCATACTGAAAATCCTCTCAATACCTTGAAAGAACTAGCGAGGGTTATTAAAAAAGGCCATGAGATAGCAGTATACGTATATGCCAAAAAGGCTTTACCCAGGGAACTTTTGGATGATTACTTTAGGCTGGCCACTAAAAATATATCTAGTGAAGATATGTGGGAGATGAGTGAACAACTCACAGAACTAGGAAAAGTATTAACAAATTTGAATATTGAAATTGAGGTACCAGATATACCTTTGCTAGATATCAAAGGAGGAAGAATGGACCTTCAGAGATTTATATATTGGAATTTTATTAAATGCTTTTGGAATGAAGAATTAGGTAAAGAAACATCTATATCAACAAATTATGATTGGTATGCACCCTCCAATGCTGATAGATATTCAATTGAAGAATTTAAAGAAATGCTTTCACTAGCTAATCTAGAAGTCTCAGTTATGCATACTGAAGAAGCATGTCACAGTGGCAGGTTCCTAAAATTTTAAGATGTGCGGTATAGCAGGTATCTTTAATTTTAAAGATGAGGCATGTCTATCAGATCTACAGCTTATGTCGGAAGCTATTCTGCATAGAGGTCCAGATGGATCAGGAGTTTTTTGTAATAATAATCTTGCTTTTTCCCACAGAAGACTGGCCATCATAGATCCAACAGACGCTGGAAAACAGCCTATGGTAAGCACTGATGGTAGGTATGTCCTTTCATACAATGGCGAGATATATAATTTTAAAGAGATAAGGGAAGAACTGAAAAGTTTAGGATATTTATTTATATCTGATACTGACACGGAAGTTTTACTCTATGCTTGGGCTCAGTGGCAACAAAAATGCGTTCATAGATTAAATGGAATGTTCGCCTTTTCTATCTGGGATTCAAAAGAACAAAAATTATTTCTTGTCAGAGACAGGTATGGAATAAAACCTCTTTATTATAGCTTTAATTCTAAAGGCCTTTTATTTGCTTCCGAATCTAAATCAATTAGATCTAATCCAAATTATTCAAGAAACTTAGACGTAGAGACTGTAAAAGAATACTTTACTTTCCAAAACATCTTTACAAACAATACCTTCGATAAAGACATTAAAATGCTTCCTCCCGCAACAATAGCCAGCATATCAACAGGTCAGTCATCATTAGACTTTTTTCAGTATTGGGATTATAAATTTACCGAGCCTCAAGGAGATATAGATAAACATAGCTATACTGAAGAGCTTTCACATTTATTACGTCAAGCAGTTAATAGACAATTAGTATCAGATGTTGAATTAGGTTCTTATCTTTCTGGCGGTATGGATTCAGGGACGATCACATCCATTGCTTCAAATAATATACCCAATCTAAATACTTTCACATGTGGATTTGATTTAAGCTCAGCTTCAGGTTTGGAACTAGCTTTTGATGAGAGAAGACTCGCTGAACATATGTCAGCAGAATTTAATACAGAACATTATGAGATGGTTCTAAAGGCTGGCGACATGGAACGTTCCCTGCCACTTACAGCAAAAGCTATTGAGGAACCTAGAGTTGGACAAAGTTACCCTAATTACTATATTGCAAAACTAGCAAGCAAATTTGTAAAGGTTGTTTTATCTGGCACCGGAGGAGACGAACTATTTGCTGGCTATCCCTGGAGATATTATAGAGCAAGCTCCAGTTCAAATTTTGATGACTATATTGATAAATATTATTCCTATTGGCAAAGACTACTTTCAAGAGATGAACACAAAAGGGTATTTTCATCCTCTAAGGGAGAGAAAGAATTTTCTTCTAGAAAAATTTTTAAGGATGTCTTCGCTTCTTATGATCAACCTTTAAATACACCTCAAGATCATATAAATCATTCTTTATATTTTGAATGCAAAACCTTTTTACACGGACTACTTGTAGTTGAAGATAAGTTAAGCATGGCACATAGTCTAGAAACCAGAGTTCCTTTTTTAGACAATGATTTAGTAGATTTTGCGATGCAATGTCCAGTTGATTTAAAAGTAAATAACTTAAAGGAAGTCATAAAACTTGATGAAAATATTCATGGTGATAAAAAGAATGAATTCTTCAAGAGGTCAAAAGATGGAAAACAAATCCTTCGTGATGCTATGAATATGTTCATACCAGAAGAAATCATTTCTCAACCCAAGCAAGGTTTCAGTTCTCCTGATGCAAGCTGGTTTAGAGGTGAAAGTTTAAAGTTTGTAGAAAAAAGTTTTTTAATAAATGATGCCTTAATTTTTGAGCTAATGGAAAAAAACACAATAGTCGAAATGGTCAAGGAACACTTGTCTGGAAAAAAGAATAGGAGACTATTAATTTGGTCTTTATTAAATTTTGAACAACTTCTTAAGGAATTTTAGTTTATGAAAGATAAAGTTGTTTTTTTCGGTGCTAGTACTTTTGGACTTAAGTGTTTAAAAGTACTCTCAGATATGGATGATATAACAATAAATGGAGTCGTCTCTGCACCTGAGAAATTTTCAATATCTTATAATCCAGAAGGAGTTAAGAATATATTACATACTGATTTTTCAAGTTTTTGTAGTAACGCCAGTATCCCATTTTATGAAATAAAGAGTATGAAGGGATCTATGTCAGATCCTGATCTTTTATTTAATTTAAATAAATGGAAACCGGATTATTTTATTGTTATTGGGTGGTACCATATGGTGACAAAGAAAATAAGGGATATCGCTCCTGCATTTGGAATGCATGCCTCACTTTTACCAAATTATAGCGGTGGAGCTCCTTTGGTATGGTCTTTGATAAACGATGAAAAAAAAACAGGCATCTCTTTCTTTAAGCTTATGGACGGAGTAGATGATGGACCAATAGTTGATCAAAAGAGTACTCAAATCCTTGAAAGTGATAACATTGCAACTCTATACCAAAGAATAGAAGATTTAGGCATGTCTATGTTGACAGAAAATCTTCCAGGAATACTAAATCGTAGCAATAAATTCAAAGTTCAAGACGAAAAGAAAAGAGTTGTATATCCCCAAAGATCACCTGAAGATGGTCTAATAAATTGGAATTGGGATTCTAGACAGGTTTGGAATTTTGTAAGAGCTCAAACTAATCCCTATCCAGGGGCTTTTTTTTATTTTGGCAAAAAAAAAATTTCCATCATAGCTGGCAGATATCATCAAGATTTCTCTAACAAAGGTCTTGTAGTAGGAGAGATTGTTTCCATAAATTCAGAATCTGTCAAAATAAAATGCGGAAAAGGCGCATTTGAAATTCAAGAATATAGAATTAACGGAATTAAAGAAAATAATTTCAGAAAAGATTTTAGTATTGATTCAAGTCAGCTTTAAATTACTGTGATTATGACAGATAAAATCATATGTACTAGATGCATTTACGACCAAAGCGTTGAGAGTATTTCTTTTGATGAAAAAGGTGTATGCAATTATTGCAATCAAATTTCTGAACTTTCTGAGTCCTACGGAACAGGCAAGAAGAAAGGAGAAGAAGCTTTTAATCATATCTTAAACGAAATAAGGGTTAGTGGAGAAGGTAAAGAGTATGATTGTGTTATCGGCGTAAGTGGAGGAACAGATTCTTCTTATTTAATTCATTTAGCAGTAAAAGAATGGAACTTGAGACCTTTAGCAGTTCACTATGACAACACCTGGAATGCAGCTATTTCTACCATTAATATTTCAACAATACTGAAGAAACTAAATGTAGATTTACATACGCATGTTGTTAATAACAAAGAAGCTGATGATATCTTTAAATCTTTCTTTCTTGCAGGAGTACCAGAAATAGAGGCATCAACAGATCTAGGGTATGCTTATACATTAAGAAAAGCTGCAAAAAAATATGGGATTAAATACATACTTGAAGGTCACTCCTTTATTGAGGAGGGAATTACTCCATTGGGTAAGAATTATTTTGATGGAGGATATATAAAGTCTATTCATAAACTTTACGGCACTATGAAGATCAAATCTTATCCATTAATGACCTTTTGGAGATTTGTTGGTTCAATAGTTCTAGATAGGGTCAAATTTATAAGACCTCTTTGGTATATTTCATATTCAAAGTCAGATGCTCAAAAACTTTTAGAAGAAAATTATGGTTGGAAATACTACGGAGGCCATCATTTAGAAAATAGAATGTCGGCCTTTTTGCACAGTGTTTATAGTCCAAGGAAATTTAAACGTGATTTCAGAAATAATACACTCTCAGCGATGGTAAGAAACGGTTATCTTTCTAGAGAAGAAGCATTAAAGGAATATAATTCCGAACCTTTTATTGAACCTGGTTTAGAGGAGTATTTTAGAAAGAGAATGGGCTTGTCCTATGAAGGATATGAAGAAATTATAAATGCAAAAGGAAAGTACTGGCATGAATTTTATACTTATAAGAAAAGATTCGAGCTACTCAAGCCAATGTTTTATATTTTCTTGAAGTTAAAGTTAATCCCTGAGAGCTTTTATAAGAAATATTGTTTCTCAATGGAGATAAGAAGATGATAACTATTGTTGATTATGGAATGGGAAACCTAGGCTCCATTCATAATATGCTTAACAGGATTGGCGTTGAGTCTGTGATTACTGGCGACAGAAAGCAAATTCAAGATGCAAAGAAATTAATCCTCCCAGGAGTAGGATCTTTTGATGCAGCCATGCTCAATATTCAAGAGAGAGATCTTTACGATATTTTGGAAATTAAAGCTTGTGAGGATCAGATTCCTATTCTTGGCATTTGTCTAGGCATGCAACTTCTCACCTGCTCGAGTGAAGAAGGAAAGGAAAAAGGATTTGGATGGATAAAGGCAAAGACTAAGAAATTTCCCACAAACCAAGATTTAAAAGTTCCTCACATGGGTTGGAATAACGTATATCCATCTAATCAAAATTCAGAACTACTTGCTGATTTGGAAGAAAATAGCAGATTTTATTTTGTTCATTCTTATTTTGTAGAAGCTGAAAATAAGAAAAATTCAATTTTGACTTGTAATTATGGATTTGAATTTGATGCAGCTATTCAAAAAGATAATATATTTGGTGTTCAATTTCATCCAGAGAAGAGTCATAAATTTGGTCTATCTCTTTTAAGAAGTTTTACCGTAATATAATGTTAAGAAAAAGGTTAATACCCATACTTCTTTTAGAGAATTATTCCCTAGTAAAGACTTTAAACTTTAAAGATCCAACCTATATTGGAGATCCTTGCAATACTATAAGGATTTTTAATGAACTAGAAGTTGATGAATTGATTATCGTAGATATAAAGGCAAGTATTAAGAATAACCCTATTAATTATGATGTTTTAAAGAATATTACAGATGAGTGTTTCATGCCTTTATGTTACGGAGGAGGTATAAAAAATGTTGATGATGCAAAAAGAGTTTTTGATTTAGGTTTCGAAAAAATATGTTTGAATACAGCTTCTCATGAAAATCCACAAATAATCAATGATATATCTAATATCTTCGGATCGCAGTCTTTAGTTATATCCATTGATGTAAAAAAGGATATCTATGGTCATTATGGGGTTTACTCTTCTTCTGCTTCGAAGTCAGTTGATGTCAGGTTAGAGGATTGGGTCAAGAAAATCGAAGATCTGGGGGCAGGCGAAATACTTCTTACTTCGATAGATCAGGAGGGAACTTGGAAAGGTTTCGATTTCAAATTACTAAATGAAGTTATTGATAATACTATGCTACCAGTGATTGCTCATGGAGGATGTGGATCAATAAGCCATATAGAAAAATGTTTTGATTTAACTGACGCATCAGCTATAGGCCTAGGCAGTATGGTTGTATATCAAAAAGAAGGAAAGGGAGTATTGATTAATTTTCCCGATCAACAAGATTTAAATACAATATATTCATGAAAAAACTTGATTTGATTGTAGGTGCTAGACCCAACTTCATAAAAATTTCACCGATAATTGATGCTCTTCGCAATTCCCGATTGTTAAGTTACAGACTGGTTCACACTGGTCAACATTATGACACTGAAATGTCTAAAACCTTTTTTGATCAATTAGGTATTCCAGAACCTGATGTCAATCTTAATTGTGGTTCTGGAACACAAGCTGAGCAGTGCGCAAGTATTATGGTTAATTATGAAAAATTACTTTTGAATGAAATGTGCGATTTATGCTTGGTGGTAGGAGATGTAAATTCAACTATGGCATGCACTATAGCTGCTAGAAAACTTGGTGTGCCCGTAGCACATGTAGAAGGAGGAATTAGGTCTATGGATTGGACTATGCCTGAAGAAATAAATCGAGTTGTGACAGACTCTATTTCTAACTATTTTTTTACAACAAGCGATACAGCTAATCGTAACTTACTAGATTCAGGAATCGAGAAAGATAATATTTTCTTTGTTGGGAACACAATGATTGATTCTTTATTAAAAAATAAGCCAAGATTTATCAAGCCGATTATTTGGAAAAAAGAAGATTTAGAAAATAAGGGATATGTTGTAATGACTCTTCATAGGCCTTCAAATGTTGATAATGCTGAAAAATTAAAAGTTTTGATTGATGAAATAACAACTGAGTGTGGTGCATGTAAAGTCATTTTTCCAGTACATCCAAGGACAAGAATTACTTTAGATAAAATTGAATCATTGCCTTCTAATATAATATTTGTTGATTCAATGCCTTATTTAGAGTTCAATTATTTGGTTCAACACTCTTTGGGTGTTATTACTGACTCAGGAGGAATCACAGAAGAAACCACAGTCCTTGGAGTGCCGTGTATTACTCTTAGAAATAGTACTGAGAGACCCGAAACCGTAACATTTGGTACAAATGTGCTTGTAGGAGATGATAAGGACGATCTAATTTACAATTTAAGAGAAATGCTCTCTGGATCATGGAAGGAGAGTTCTATTCCCCCTCTGTGGGATGGAGCTAGTGGAAAAAGGATTGTTGAGTGTTTACAAAACATAATGTTCATAAAAGAAGATGACAAACAATTTTAAATTTACATTTAAAAATATTCAAAAAGAATATGAAAGATTATTGGAAATGGGTTATCGGGTCATAACTTGTTCTGACTATGCTGAAAAGAATTATCCTTTATCTAATAAAGTAGTTGTTAATAGGATTGATATTGATGTTTCTGTAAAAAAGGCTGAAAGATTAGGCGAAATATATTCTAGCTTAGATATCAAAGGGAGCTTTTTTATAAGACTCCATGGAGATGAGTATAACCCTTTTTCTTTTGAAAATTACAGGATCATAAAAGGTTTAATAGAGCAGGGTCATGAAATTGGCTATCACTCTGAAGTAATCGATCAGGCATTAATCTGGGATGAAGATCCATCTGACTGCTTAATTAGAGACTTAAATTTGATAAACACTGGTTTTGGTATAGAAGTAAAGGGAGTTGCAAGTCATGGAGGTTTTACAGGTTTTAATAATTTAGATTTTTGGAAACAGTATACGGCAAAAGATTTTGGTCTTTTATATGAAGCTTATGACAAAGAATTGAATTTTAACTTATTTGATAATTCCCTTTATGTCAGTGATTCTGAGTGGACTAGATGGAAATGTTATGCGAAAGGCAAGCTTCAGAAAAATGATTACAGAGCTCCTTCAGAGCATGCTATGGAAAATCATGAACTAATATATTTGCTAATTCATTCTGATACATATTTCGACAGGCATTTTTATGAATAATTCTTTAGGGCCTGGAGGTATTCCAGTTTTTCCTCAGCAAATTAAAAATGTAAATGAAGCTATAGAAAATAATCAATTAGTTACAGGCCCGCATATTGATGAGTTGAAAAATTTATTATGTGAAATGTTTGGTTATAAATATGCCTCCTTAACATCTAACGGATTTTCATCCTTATTCAGCTCGCTTTACGCATTGAAGGGAAAATACAATCAAGTAGTCACAATACCAACTAGCACATGCTTTGCATTTATTAATGCCTCTAAAGCTGCTAATTTTAAAATAACTTTCATAGATACATCTTCCACTCATGTAGATCTAGAGTTAGCTGGAATTGACAAAAAAACACACAAAAATAGTATTTTTTTGTGCCCAAATCACTTCGGCTCAACAACAAAAGTTAACCACAGGATACTACCAAAGGATGGATTCATTATCGAAGATTCTGCTCAATCTTTTATGAGCAGGAAAAATATTACTTCTTTTTCTGATGCTTTATTATTTTCGTTTTATCCTACAAAATTGATCAATGGAATAAATGGTGGTGCTGTGCTTACTAATAACAAGGCTTTCCATAATTCCGTATCAAAATCTATTCAGTATGTTGATCAATTTATTCCTGAGAATAATGCGAGATATAATCTAGGTATGAATAACCTTAATGCCGCATTTCTATTAGGAAGTCTTGAGAATATAGAAATTTTAGAGAAAAAATTACTCCAGAACTTTCAGATTTTGAAGTCTATATGCGACAACTTCTCTCTGAGATATCTATCACTTGAAAAAGGAGAGGTACCCTTAAAATTTATTATCCATGAAAGAAAAGAGACGGTTGATACAATCTTGAAATTTTCTAAAGAAAAAACTATTCCATCTTCAAGGGAATTGATATGGCTATGCCAAGAAAGTGAAGAGTTTAAATTTAAGAATGCTAATAAATTTATTGAAGAAACAGCTTCTCTTCCACTCACACCTTTTATGACTGATAAAGATTTTGAAGGTATTGAGAGTTTATTGAAGGATTTATAGATGGAAATAAGATACGCAAGGCCTTCAGATATAGACTTTATTTATCTCTGCCTAAAAGAGCTTAATGATGAAGAATTCTTTACCTTAAATGAGTTCAGACTTTTTTGTGAAGATAAAAAGATTTTTGAGAGTGATCATATGTGTTTCGTTATTGGTCATGAAAAGGGAATGGATTGTGGATTGTTGACCTGCAATAAGTTTTTCATACCCAGATATCTAGGATTTGGTATTGAACTGGAAGAGGTTGTAATAATTCCCGAGCTTCAAGGAAAAGGTTTAATTGGACAGTTGATTACCAAATATTTTGATGAAATAAAAAAAGATGATTCGATCAGAAAAGTGATTATTAAGACTGATGATTCTAAAATTGCTTCGAAAGCTTATCAAAAGGTTTTTGATAAACAGCAACATATTTTATTTTCTAAGAGGATTAATTATTTATGATAATTACAATTCATCAACCAGATTTTATGCCCTGGTATGGATTTTTTAACAAGATATCTAAAGTTGATACCTGGGTAGTTTTGGATCATGTTCACAATAATCCCAGAAAAGCTTTTTGGGGTAGAAGAGTTCAAATTCTTTCCAATGGAAAGCCACTTTGGCTCTCAATTCCTTTAGAAAAGCCCCCACAGGAGGGTCAACTTGGCATGCCCTTGAATATCATGAAGATCAACCTTCAAGAAAAGAAAAACATAAGTAAATCTTTAAAGACCTTAGAGCAATCCTACTCAAAGTCCATAAATTTTGATAAATATTTTTTTCTCTTAACTGATTATTTCTTAAATGAAGATAATAATTTAATGACAAGAAACATGAGATTTATTACGGATGTAATGGATATACTTTCAATTAAATCTAATGTCATTTTTAGCTCCTCAATGGGCATTCAAACAACATCTACGCAGCTTTTGGTGGATATTCTTAAGGCCAATCAAGCTTCAGAATATCTTTGTGGTCAGGGGGCAGATGGATATCAAGATATTGAGCTTTTTAAGCACAATTCTATAAAACTTAGTTTTAACCAGTTTGAACATCCTGTTTATAAACAACTGAATACAGAAGAGTTTTTTCAGGGATTATCAATAATAGATATGTTGTTTAATTGTGATTTAGATTACGTTAAAGAAATATGTACATGATATGAAAGTACTTTTTTTTTATGAATCTTGCGGAAGAGGAGGTCAACAAACTTATACCCTTGAGTTGATAAAAGCTCTTATTGAAAAAGGCCATCAAGTAGAGTACTTATATTGTCAAGACAACGAAGAGATGTTGGATTCTTTTCAATCCATTTGTCGCGTTTCTAAGTTAAAAACTCTGTTAAATCCGGGTGAGTATAAATATAAGCCTTGGAAACTTTTTTTCATTTCTAAAGAAATAAGATCTTTTGTTCATGATTCGTCATTTGACGTGGTTATAACAGGTTCTGGAATAGGAAGCCTCGCGGTAGGTCGATCTTTAAAACGCACAAGAATATCTCACTTTAGATTGATGGGCTGTAGTTTAAAGCAAGTTGAAAGAAATATTTTTAGATATTACAAGCTACTCAAGATTGATAATTTTATTAATGGCTATTTTGGTTGGGAAGAGGTCTTTAGGGAGCTTAGAGAAAAATCAGTTGATGATACAAAGTTTATAAAAACCCCATTTGGAGTTAATACTTCGGTATTCTTTCCTATGAAAATAGATGAAATAAAAGACTTTAAAAAAAAATTGAATCTTAACCAAGATAAATTAGTTATAGGTTGGGTGGGTAGAATTTGCAGGACAATGCAAGTATGGGGCACAGTTGAATTTGCTGAATCCTTAATTGCGCTTGGCTTTGAAGATTTCCAACTATTATTTGTTGGAGGAGGTCCCGATCATGACTTGTTAATTGATCAATTAAAGAATACAAACTTACTCCAAAGGTCTCACATTACTGGCTGGGTAGATTATGAAGATATTAATAAATACTATAATGCTATGGATGTAGTTCCTCTTCTTGCTAGAGATCCTCAGGGTGGTTCTATCATTAGAGAGGCTATGGCTGCAGGCAAATTAACCGTGAGTGTTGACGGACCATCAAAGGTTCAGTCTGAGATAATGAAGGAAGACTATAGTTTGTTAGTCCCATCAAAAAATTTCGCCCATGAAGCTGCTCAAAGTTTTTTACAAATCTACAAAAAAGGTTTGATTAAGAAAATGGGACTTTCTGCCAGAGAAGCATCAATCAAGCATCTTTCATTTAATAAAGTAGCTAACATTATTGATCAAACTATTAGATCAAATAAACTTTAATGCCAAATTCAAAAAAATTAATCTTATTTAATTCTGCAATTATGCTTTCTGGTAGGGCAATGATTATTCTTTTTAGTGTGATAACTGGGATATTTTTGGCTAGAAGCTTAGGGCCAGACGCAAGAGGCTCTTTAGCAGTAATTATTCTATCCATAAATCTTCTAAGTATTATCTTTGAGCTAGGAGGCCCGCAGGCAATAATTTATTTAATAGGTAAAGAAATTTATAAAGAAAACGAACTCTTCTTTTCTATATTTGTAACTTCAGTTTTCTTTTCCTTTCTTTCGATGGCTATCCTGTTTCCTTTAATGAGATTACTTTCTTCTTTTGAGTTGATTTTACAAATAGCATTTTGTTTTGGGGTTGCCACATCAATAACTATAAGTTATCTAAGGCATGCTCTGTTGGCTAAAGAAAAATTTATATCCTATAGTTTAAACATATTGATTGAAGTATTGATTTATTTGATATTGATCTTATATCTTTATTTTTTTGATCCCCTTAGCTTTACAAGAGATAACGTGGTTGTTTCTTACTCTTTTTCCGTTGCTTTTGCACTTTTGATTTGTTTTTTTCAGCTACTAAGAAGACTAAATTTATATGAAATTCTTATGGCAAACTTTAGGCTAGATATTGTTTTAGAAAGCTTTAAAAGAGGTTTTTACCTATTTATTGCTGGTGTTTCAGGATTTCTTCAACAGAGAATTATTTACTTCCTCCTTTCTCAGTTCCTAAGCGCAAAATCAGTTGGGCTCTATACGATAGCAAGCACTATCCCCAATCTGTTTGCAAATGTTCCGCAACAAATAGCAACTGTTTTATATGCTAATTCTTCTAAATCACAGACCACTTTAGATAATAAAATTAATGCGAGTGTTCTTATATTCATGCTTCAAGCTGTGAGCTTGCTTTCTATTTTCTTTTCTATTTTTATTTGGCCATTTTCTGAACTTATAATTGTCACAATTTTTGGTGATGAATATGCAGGTGTAGGGAGCATATTTGTTATTCTCATCTTTGGAGCTGGGGCAATGGGAGTTGTAACTCTTATATTCAACACATTAGCAGGAATTGGCCTACATAAAGAATTCTCTTACGTAAGTATTGGCTGCACACTTTTAATTTGTGTATTTAGTTATTTGGGGATATCTTATTTAGGTTTACTAGGAGCAGCTATTAGTCAATCAATTGTTTCTATCATTGCATGTTTATGGGGAATAAGATTATTTTCTTATCACTATGAGGTAGAAGTGGGCGATCTTATAAAGTCACCCTTTTATCATTGGAAAGTTTTAAACCGTGGCGAGCTGAAATGAATATCTCCTATCCCGCAATCTTAATAATTGTCTTTGTTTTCTCTGGTTTAATCAAATGGATACCTCTACCGGCTGATGTGACATTACTAAGTTTGATTGCTCTAATCTTAATTTTTTTTTCACGCCTAAGATTCTTTCATTTTAGGGAGAGACTTTTCAGCAAAGATACTTTACTTTGCTACCTACTATTCCTTCTTTACTTTGTCGTCTATTGCATCAGTATTTTATATTCTTCCTCGTCAGGATTCTGGATTGAAAAGACCCAAGGCATGTTTTTAAGCGTCATAGCTCTTTCTTTGCCAATGATTTTCCTAAAAGAACTTAAGGACTTTATTTGGCTAGAAAATACACTTTTAGTATTTATGGTTTTAGCAAGTTTTATACTGATGGGTCTTTATCTGACTGGATTTTTAGACTATTTCATTTATCAGGGTGTTGGCTCGGGAAATGATAATAGCGAATCACTAATACCGGACTATCTTGTCGTTGGAACATTGCTTTCTATTGGTATCTTAATTTGTATACAGAGAGGCGGAATTTATTATCTTCTAGGATCTTTATCGCTTCTTTGCATATTGTTGATAGGGTCTAGGGGCCCTTTATTGTTTGTTATTATCTGTTCGTTATTTCTTTATTTGTTTAGTAGATATAGTGTTGATTTAGACAAAAGAAGGATGAAATTAAGCTCGCAATTGATTCGTTTCACCAGCACAAGTTTAATATTAATTGTGAGTCTCTATTTGGGCTTTTCTCTTGGAGGAGATGATTCTACATTTGTTAGGATTGCATTGATGTTTACAGATCCCGAGGAGCTTGCACAAACCTTTCGAGTTGAAGAGTTTACAATAGCGACAGAGGTAATAAGAGAAAATCCATTATTTGGAGTTGGACTAGGTGCTTATGGAGTAGAAGCATACGGAGCTGACTACAATGTCTATCCTCATAACCTTTTGTTAGAATCTGCATCTGAATTAGGTTTACCATCTATAATTCTATTTCTATCTGGTTTTCTCTTTCTCTTTTACAGGTGCTCTTACCTTTTATGGGATAAGTCCATTTGCCTTTTTCTGGCAATCCTTATCTTTGAATTAATGAACTTTATGAAAAGTGGAGGTTTTGTAAGCTCGAGAGAGCTTTATTTATTTGCAGGGATTTTGCTTGCAAGGATTGATTTCATTAATTATCAAAACAAATTATCAAATTATGAAAATAATTGAAAACATTCATTTATATCCCTCTCCTTTTACAAATGAAACAAGAGTATTGAGAATTACAAAAACCTTAGTTGATAAAAATATATTTAAAAATATTCTTGTTGTTGCCTCTCAAAGCAATAAGAGTCTTCTTATTGAAGAGAATATAGACTCAAATAGAGCAGTTTATCGAGTTCCAAGTAATTTAGTTGGAACCTCTTTTATTTTCAAGATTATCTTCTTTTTTCAATGGTACCTGAAAGCACTTTTTTATACTAAAAGTTCGAGACCTAAGTGTGTGAACGCTCATTCATTATCTGTTCTACCGCTGGGCGTTATTTATAAATTAATTTATAAATGCAAGTTAGTCTATGACGCTCATGAGATTGAGACAGAAACACAGGAAGTTGTTGGTTTAAGGAGATATTTTTCTAAAATAGTTGAAAAGACCCTAATGAGTTTTGTTGACAATATTATATTGACCAGCCCAGGGCATGCAGATTGGTATTTAGCCAACTATGAAAGAATTAATGTTGAGGTAATTGAAAATTTTCCTTACAAAAGAAGTCATAGTGAGAAGAGCCAAGATATTTTTAGAGACAAATTTAGTATTCCTGACGATGATTTAATCTTTATATATCAGGGTTACTTATCTGAGCCTAGAGGTGTGAAGTTGATCTTAGAATCCTTTAAAGAGATTGATGTTACAAAACATATTATTTTTATGGGGTTTGGTGAATTAAAAAACGAAATAATCCAAGAATCAATCAAATATCCGAATATACACTTTCATGAGGCGGTAAAACCTGAGGAGGTCTATAGTTATACTAGGTGCGCAGATGTAGGCATTCATATGATGGATGATTCTTGTATCAATCATCTATATGCTCTGCCTAATAAACCTTTGGAATACATGAATGCAGGACTTCCTGCAATAGTTAGCAATTTACCAGTAATGGGAAAGCTGATAGAAGATGCAAATTCTGGTTGGCTCGTTAAACCTAATGATGCAGAAGAGTTTCGAGGTATAATCGCCACTTTGACTAGACAAGAGATTATCAATAAATCTCAACATACCCATAAATGGTCTTTAAAAAATAATTGGGAAAACCAAGAAATAAAACTAGAGTCGATATATAAATCTTTATTTAATTTAATTTGAAAGAAACAATGATTAAATTTTTAGACCTTCATGATCAGTATATGTCTATAAAGCATGAAGTAGATGAGGCAATCAGTAACGTAATTTCTAATACATCATTTATAGGTGGAGAACATCTACAAACTTTTGAGAAGGAATTTGCTGATTTTCAGAATAGCAAATTTTGCTTGGGAGTCGGTAACGGGACAGATGCTCTAGAGATAGCACTAGAAGCCCTTAATTTACCTATTAACAGTGAGATTATTGTTCCAGCGAATAGCTTCATAGCAAGTTCTGAGGCTGTTACTAGGACTGGACATAAAGTTGTTTTTTGTGATGTGGATAAAGATGACTACACCATAGACACAACTGATGTAGAGAATAAAATTACAAAAAATACTTCTGCCATTATTGCAGTTCATTTATATGGACATCCTTGTAATATGGATGTAATACAAAATATATCAAAAAAATTTAATTTAAAAATTATAGAAGATTGTGCGCAGGCACATGGCGCAGAATATAAAGATAAAAGAGTAGGCTCTCTGGGTGATGTAGGTTGCTTCAGTTTCTATCCAGGTAAAAATTTAGGTGCTTATGGAGATGGCGGTGCCATAACAACCAACTCTGAAGATATTTTTTTAAAGTGCAAGAAAATTGCTAATCATGGACGTATTTCTAAATATGACCATGAATTTGAAGGGAGAAATTCAAGACTAGATGGATTGCAAGCTTCCATTTTAAGGGTAAAGCTGAGGTATCTTGAGACATGGACTGAAAGAAGGATTGCAATTGCCGAAATGTACAAAGAAGGTCTATCTCAAAACACAAATTTAGCTTTACCCCTAAAGAGGGATTGGGCAAGACAGGTTTACCACTTATTTGTAGTTAGATGTAAAGATAGAGACAAATTTATGGAAACTCTAAACAAAGACGGTATTCAAACTGGTATTCACTATCCAATAGCGCTTCCCAGTTTGGAAGCCTATAAGAACCTAAATCAAGCCCATACTTGCCCATCAGCTACAAGTATTGATAAAAATCTAGTTAGCTTACCAATTGGAGAACACCTTACAGATGAAGACGTCTCTTACGTAATTGATAGAGTTCTTAAGTATTTTCAATAGTGCAAAGACCAAGAGTTATACCCTCAATACTAGTTAATCGCAGAAGATGTGAGAAAACGCAGAACTTTAAAGACCCTATATATCTAGGAGATATACATAACGTTATTAAAATATTTAATGATTTGGAGGTAGATGAAATCATCATAACCGATTACACAACTGAATCACCTGATTTAGAGCTTCTCAAGGATTTATCTTCAGAAGCATTTATGCCGATGTCTTATGGAGGAGGAATTAAATCTATCGAAGATGTAGAGAATATTATAAAGCTAGGGTTTGAAAAAATTTCTGTAAATACATTACTGCTTACTAACCCCTTAGAGGTTCGAGAGATTGTAAAAAATTTTGGTTCCTCAACAGTAATAGGATCGGTAGATATAAAAAAGAATTTATTTGGAAAAGATAAAATCTTTAATACAAAAGTAACTGATGCAAAAAAAAGAGATTTAAAAGATTATATAAAATCTATAGAGGATCTTGGGGTTGGAGAAATTTTAATTACCTTTGTTGATAATGAGGCAACATTAGAGGGACCATATGATGGAGATCTTAATATCCTTTCCTCTTCTTCAACAGTGCCCATGCTATATAACGGAGGTATAGGTTCGCTAGCAGATATGAAGTATATACTTAACGAGACACATTTTTCTGGGGTAGTCTGTGGAGCTTATTTTGTTTTAAATGGTAAACTTAGATCTCCTCTAATAAGCTATTTGAATGAAGAAGAAATGGCTTCACTCATATCTGATAAAATACTTAGATAATGGAATACACAATCTGCAAAAGGTGTGTGATGGACACATCTGACCCCACAATAGTTTTTGACTCTAAGGGTATATGTAATTATTGTCTGGAATTTGATGAAAAAAACCATATTTATAGGTTCACAAATGATCAAGAAAAACAGAATTTAGAATTTATTTACGATGAAATCATTAAAAGATCAAAAAAATCTAGATCTGATTATGATTTGATTGTTGGAATGTCTGGAGGAGTTGATAGTTCCTATACCTGTCATTTAGCCAAAGAGATGGGATTGAAGGCTTTGTGTCTTCATTTTGATAATGGATGGAATTCTGACATTGCTGTGACCAATATTAAAAATCTTGTCGATAAATGTGATTTCGAGCTTTTGACTGTCGTCATGGATTGGTTTGAATTTAAAGATATACAAAGATCTTTTTTCAAAGCCGGAGTCATAGATATAGAATTAGTAACTGATAACGCTATTTTTGCTAGCGCCATCAAAGAAAGTAAAAAATACAACATCAAATCTTGGTTTTCGGGCTCAAACTTTATTACTGAACATGGCATGCCTATGGCTTGGGTTTGGCATAAACAAGACTATGTAAACATCATTGATATTCATAGAAAATTTGGTTCTTTACCCAAGATAGAAAATTTGCCTCTATATGGACTTCATACTTATGCCCTGGTTAGAGCTTTTGAATGGGGTGGATTAAAGCAATTTAAAATACTTGATCAAATTAATTATTCTTCAAGAAGGGCGCGTAAAGAGCTAGAAGAAGGATATGGTTGGAAAAGTTATGGCGCTAAACACGAAGAATCTGTTTTTACCAGGTTTTACCAAAATTATGTACTTCCTGTGAAGTTCGGTATTGACAAGAGGAGATCTCATCTTTCAACTGAGATTAGGAATGGAGATTTAACACGTCAAGAGGCAATTGAGATTGTTAATACCAAGTTTACAGAAAGTAATCACTTTAAGAGAGATAAAGAATATGTTCTAAAAAAGCTAGATTTTTCAGAAATAGAGTTTGATCAAATGATGACAGATTCTCCAGTTCCTCATGATTTTTATAAAAATAATAAAAGAACTTTTAATTTTTACAATACACTATACAAGTTTCTAAAATAGAAGTTTCTTTCAATTAAACTCAACAATGAATAAAATGTCGACATGACAGATGCACTCAACACTCTTAAGACTAATTTAGATGAAATAGATAAGCTAAATGACGAGTTCTGGATGAATTCTTTAGATGATAGAAAAAGAAAAGAACTTGAGTTTCATGATTTAGATAGAGATTCAAGTCGCATGGAAGAATCACATGCCAATGATACCTTTGAGCAATTTTATGGTAATAAAAAATACTACAAAATCACTAATAGGTCTTATGGCTTTGTAGATGATTGGATTGAAAAAAACGCAAAAGGAAAAGTCTTCCTTGATTATGCTTGTGGTAATGGAGAAAATGCAATCAAAGCATCTCTAGCTGACGCTTCTCTTAGTCTGGGTCTCGATATTTCTTCTGTATCAGTAAATAATGCCAAAAGAATCGCCGAATCGAAGGGTTGTAAGAATATTAGATTTTTCCAAGCCGATGCGGAGAACACAAAACTTCCTGATAATTCTATTGATGCAATAGTTTGTAGCGGTATGTTACATCACTTAGATCTTTCTTATGCCTTCCCTGAATTAAGAAGAATTCTAAAACCAGGAGGAAAAATCCTCGCCATAGAAGCTTTAGACTATAATCCAGTCATTAAGTTTTACAGATATTTAACCCCCGATATGCGAACAGAATGGGAGAAGGCCCATATTTTAAGTTTAAAAGATGTTGAATTTGCTTCCCGTTTCTTTAAAGTAAATAGAAAGGATTATTGGCATGTGGTAGGTTATGCTGCAGGCAAATTTCCAATATTGTCTTCTCCTTTAGATTTTCTAGATAAAATATTGGAGAAAATACCACTCTTACAATTGATGTCTTGGATTTTTACTTTTGAATTAGAAAAAGAAGAAACTTAGGGTTTTAATAAGGAGTTTGTATGAAATCTGTGTGGATTTTACAAACTGGCGAACCCATACCAGGAGATCCTGGTACTCCCAGAAAACTTCGTGCATATAATCTAGCAGAGAAGCTCGCAGAAAAAAATGTTCATGTAACAATTTGGACATCACGTTTTAATCACACAAATAAGTCGCATAGAGAATCCTCAGAAGGCTATGTCTATAGTGATTTCATTGAAGTTAGATTCTTAGAAAGTCCTGGATATACTAATAATATTTCTTTAGCCAGGTTAATAGATCATTTCATTCTGGCTTTGAATTTTAGAAAAGTATTAAAAAAAGTTGAAGCGACACCTGATTTACTTTTTATAGGTTTTCCACCGATAGAGTTAGCTTTTATTGCAACAAAATGGGCTCAAAGAAACTCAATCTCCACAATACTTGATTTTAAAGATTTATGGCCTGAAATCTTTTTGAATGTTTTTCAAGGAAAGTTTAAAAGTCTTCTTAAGTTTTTGTTTTCTCCTTTTTTCTATATGTCTCAATTTTCCATTAGTAAGGTAGATGCTTTGATATCAATTTCAGAACCTTTTCTGAATAAGGCATTAATTATTTCTGGGAGAAAAAAGACTCATAGAGATCTTGTTATCCCCTTAACAACAGATAATGCAATTAAAAGAACAAATAAAGGAAAAGAGGATGTAGAACTCATTTTTGAGAATATCTCTTATAAAAAAGGAAAAGATCACATCATTTCTTTTGCAGGAACTTTTATGGTAGATGTTTTTGACTTCACTATATTAAAGGATACATTAGATGAATTGTCTAAAAGAGGGATATCTTTAAAAATAATTCTAGCTGGAGACGGTCAAGAAAGAGCTCAATGGGAAAGGATATTTTCTGATTGTGATGATATTCTTTTTACTGGATGGGTAAATCAAGAATTATTAACCAGAATACAAGAAGAAAGTTTAGCGGTATTAATTCCTCTCAAAGAAAGAGAAGACTTCTCTTTAAGCATACCAAATAAAGCTATAGATGCATTGAGTAAAGGCAAAATAATTTTAACTGGAACAGAAAGTTTTCTGTCACAATCTATTCAGGCGAATGAAGCAGGATTTAAATATAGAGATTTTATGCACCTTTCTGACATTATTGAGAGTTTAATTTCAAACAAAGAAAAACAATTGCGATTTGAGTCTAATGCTCTAGATTTTTATGAAACAGAATTTGAGTTTAATATGGCATACGAAAAACTTTTAGATTTAATGTTTTCAATGACCGAAGAACATGGCAGAGAACAAAGATAAGTTCTTAGAAAAAGAGAGGTATGAACAGTCCTCGAAATCCATACTTCTTAATGTAAATAATCTAGAAAAACTAACCGTATATGAAGATTTGCCTGAGTATCTTCAAGAACCTTATCATTTTTATAAAAAAAAAATTCAGGAAATTATTCAAAAACAGGACAAAGTTCTGGAAATAGGCTCTGGAAGAGGGGATTTAACTGGCATTCTGCTGTCTACTGGAGCAAATATAACTGCTACAGATATTTCTCCACTATCATTGGAAATTTTAAATAAAAGATATTCGACCTTTAGTAACCTTGAGACTTCTGTTCAAGATATGGAGAATTTAGACTATGAAAACAAATTTGATGTCTTTTGCTCTGCTGGCTCATTAAGTTATGGTTCTCTGGATAAAGTGCTATCTAAAGCGAAACAAGCTCTGAAACCAGGAGGATATATAATTTGTGTAGATTCGTTAAATGACAATCCTGTCTACAAGATCAAGCGTTACATTGATTTTTTTAGAAATAGACGATCAATTAGTACAATTCTCAATATGCCGACAATAAAATCTTTATTGAAATTCAATGGAGACTTTCAAGTGCAGGACTTAAAATTTTTTGGATCCTTATCCTGGTTTTGTAAATTAGCAGAACCTTTCGCTGATAATACTTGGCTGGCAACTCTCTCGCGTGATTTTGATGAAAGAATTTTAGTTAAAGGGTCGGCTTATAAATTTGTTATCATAGCGAAACTAAAATCTAAATAAATCCCATGAAAGAAATTCCATTTTTTAATTACCCCGCTTTATTCGCTTCAAGAAAAGAGGAATATATGTCAACTCTAGAGGACACTTTAAGCAGAGGTGCCTTTATCATGCAAGATGAATTATTTAGATTTGAAGAAGCGCTAGGTAATTACTTAGGTGTGAAACATGCTATAGGTGTTGCGGATGGAACAATGGCTATTCTTATGTCACTCATGGCATCAGGGATAGAAGAAGGAGACGAGATACTAGTTCCTGCTCATACTTTTATAGCTAGTGCCTCAGCAATCCATCATTCTGGGGCAAAACCTGTTTTGGTTGATTGTGGAGCGGATCATCTAATATCTGCTAATTCTGTTGAAATGAATCTCACAGAGAAAACCAAAGCAATAATGCCAGTTCAATTAAATGGAAGAGTTGCAAACATGGATGGAATAGAAGAGATTGCTAAGAAAAACAATTTGATGATTATTGAAGATTCATGCCAAGCATTAGGTGCTAAATTTAAAGGTAGGTACGGTGGTACATTTGGTGAGGCGGGCACCTTTAGTTTTTTCCCTGCTAAAACCCTTGGATGTTTTGGAGATGGAGGAGCAGTAATTACCAATAAAGAGGACATAGCCTCAAAGGTAAGGATGATTAGAGATCATGGTAGAGACCCCAACGATGGAAAAGTAAAGTTATTTGGATTTAATGGAAGACTTGATAACATTCAGGCCGCAATACTTCTTTTGAAATTGAAATATTACGATGAAGATATTAAAACTAGAAGACGGCTAGCTGAAATCTATAATTCGCGCCTTGGCTCACTGAGTACATTACTTCTACCGCCTCCTCCAAGTGATGGCGATCATTATGATGTATATCAAAATTATGAGATAGAAGCTGACTCAAGAGAAGAATTGAGAGATTTCCTTTTTGAAAATGGAATAGGAACAATCTTACAATGGGGGGGCTTCACCATAAATAATTTTGATAAGCTAGGATTAGATAATAATTTACCTTATACGGAGAAAATGGTTAAAAAATTTATGATGCTTCCTATGCATCATTTACTCTCCGATGAAGATGTTAATTTTGTATGCGATAAGATAATTGAATTTTATAACTAAGAGAGGTTCATAGTGGCAAAAAAACATATAGAAGTATCAGGAGGTCTTAGGACGGAAGCCGAGGCCAAAGAAGCTTCCTTGAATAAAGATTGGTTCGACAAGAATCCTTCCAGTTGGGAAAAGAAAATAGAAAATTTTCCAAAATACGTTAAGCGTCAGAACTTAACACGTTTTTTAGCTCTTTACGAAATTTTTAAAAAAATAATGAATGTTAAGGGTTCAATTATAGAATGTGGTGTAAACCATGGATACGGGCTCATGAGTTGGACAAAATTTTCTGCAATTCTTGAACCGGTTAATTTAACAAGGCGAGTTTATGGATTTGATACTTTTGAAGGTTTTCCTGAACCTTCAAAAAAAGATAAATCTGATCAAAGTAACCACGTTAAAGCAGGAGACTTAGCGGCAGATACATATGAAGAGCTAGTCGGTTTGAATTCTATACATGACACCACTAGATTCTTGGGCCATATAGAAAAAGTGAAACTAATAAAAGGTGATGCTACTAAGACTATTCCAAAATTTATAGAGGATAATCCTCATGTTTTAGTTAGTCTTCTCTTCTTGGATTTTGATTTATATGAACCTACTAAAGTTGCTCTAGAAAGTTTTTATTCTAGAATCCCCAAAGGTGGAATTATTGCTTTTGATGAACTTGATAACCCTCTTTGGCCGGGCGAAACACAGGCTATGCTAGAATTTTTTGAAAATGAAAGCCTTGAAATACAACGCCTACCTTTCGACCCATATATAGGTTTTGCAATTAAATAGATGATACCAGATAAAAAATCTTCTTCTGAGCTAGCTAAATCTATAAGAAAACACGCCTTGAACATGACCAGTTCTGGAAACAGTTCTCATATAGCTTCAATATTATCAATTGCAGATATATTGGCTGTTTTGTATGGTCAAGTATTAAAAGTTAAACCAAATAATCCTGCTTGGAAAGATCGTGATAGATTTATATTAAGCAAAGGTCATGCTGGCGCAGGAGTATATGCTTCATTAGCTGAAAAAGGGTTTTTTCCGAAGAACCTATTAACTGAACATTACAAAAATGGATCTGTTCTGAGTGGTCATGTTTCGCATAAAGGTGTTCCTGGAGTGGAATTTTCCACAGGATCTTTGGGTCATGGATTGGGTGTTTGTTGTGGAATAGCTTACGGAGCAAAATTAGATAAAGATAAATTTAAGATATACAATTTAATGTCTGATGGCGAATGCGATGAAGGTTCAAACTGGGAGGCAATTCTATTTGCCTCACATCATAACTTATCTAATTTAACAACAATTGTTGATTACAATAAGTTGCAGAGCCTCGATACCACCAAATCAACACTAGATTTAGAACCATTTAAAGATAAATGGGAGTCCTTTGGTTGGAGTGTTAGTGAGATAGATGGTCACGATCATGATGCAATATATAATAGCTTAACTCAATCCACTAAAAGACCCTTATGTATAATTGCCCACACCGTAAAAGGTAAGGGAGTCTCTTTTATGGAGAATGAAGTTTTGTGGCACTATAGATCTCCTCAGGATGAAGAGTTTAAACAAGCCCTAGAAGAGATAGAAAATGCGTGATACCTTCATAAAAGAATTAACACGACTTGCTGCAGAAGATAAAGATCTTATGCTCTTAACCGGTGATTTAGGTTTTGGTGTTTTTGAAGAATTTAAAGATTTATATCCTAGACAATTTTTAAATGTAGGGGTTGCAGAGCAAAATATGACTATGGTAGCCTCTGGATTGGCTTTAAAAGGAAAAAAGGTTTTTACTTATTCAATCGGAAATTTCCCTACTCTCAGATGTCTGGAGCAGATAAGAAATGATGTTTGTTATCATGATCTTAATGTTACTATCGTATCAATAGGTGGAGGTTTCTCATACGGATCCTTGGGCATGTCCCATCATGCAACTGAGGATCTCAGTATAATGAGAGCTCTGCCAAATATGATATGTGTTGCTCCCTCTAGTCTTCAGGAGACAAAGAATGCAACAGAAGCTTTATATGAAAAGTCCGGGCCATCTTACTTAAGATTGGATAAGTCCTTTGCAGAGTTTGATCATCAAAATGATTTTAATATTGGCAAGGCCATACAAGTTAAAGACGGACAAGACCTAACTTTAATAAGTACGGGAGGGATTTTAGAAGAAGTAATAGAAGCATCTAAGTTATTGGAAAAAGAGTCTATAAGATGCAGAGTTTTAAGTATGCATACGATTAAACCTTTAGATGTTGAGGCTATTAAGAAAGCATGCATTGAAACACCTGGTATCGTTACTGTTGAAGAAAATAACATACTTGGTGGACTAGGAGGAGCTGTCTCTGAAATTTGTTTAGAAGGAGATTTTAAGCCTTCACTTTTTAGTAGGATTGGCATGAAAGATGAGTACTCCTCTGTGGTTGGAGACCAATTCTATCTTAGACGCCATTATGGACTAGACAGCTTATCTATAGTAAAACATGTAAAAGATTTACTTTCTAGGTGAATGAAAAGGTGTTTTGATATTTTTCTCAGCTTATCTGGCTTAATTTTACTTTTCCCCATTCTTTGTTTCTTCTCTTTTCTAGTTTGGCTTCAAGACTATAACTCACCTTTTTATTTTGCATCTAGAATTGGAAAAAAAGGAAAGGTTTTTACAATGATAAAGTTAAGGTCTATGGTAGATAGGGCTGATAAAAAAGGTGGAGAATCAACCTCGAAAAATGATCCTAGGATCACTCCAGTAGGAAAATTGATAAGGAAGTACAAACTGGATGAATTTACTCAATTGTGGAATGTCCTCTCAGGTGATATGAGTTTAGTTGGACCTAGACCAAATACAAAACTAGGAGTTAGTGTATACACTTCTGAAGAAAGTAGACTATTAGGAGTTAGGCCCGGTATAACAGATTTTTCGTCCATAGTTTTTTCTGATGAAGGAGAAATACTTGCTGAATCAATAGATCCAGATACAGATTATGATCAATTGATAAGACCTTGGAAGAGTAGGTTAGGTTTGATTTATATTAAACATAGAACTTTTTATTTAGATCTAAAGTTAATCTTTTATACATTGGTCGCAATATTTTCCAAAGAAAAAGCTTTGACTTGGCTTGTTGACTATTTAAAAAAATTAAATGTGGACAGAGAGGTGATAGATATTTCTAGTAGAAAGGTTGCTCTTTATCCTGCCTCTCCTCCAGAATGATAAAAAGTTCTAAAACATGAGTTTGATAATAAAAAATACCTTACTATCCTATTCACGGAAAGTGAAGAAGCTCATAGTCATGGCTTCTGATCTCTTTTGTCTTTTATTGGCAATGTCATTGGCTCTCTTTACTAGTAACATAGAAATGAGTGACATAGGCTTTGGTCAATTGCTCAATTTGGCTTGGACGCCAGTAATTTGTTCTTTAACCTTTTGGTATTTCGGTATTTACAGTTCTGTTGTCAGGTACATTGATCTATCTGTAATTCTTTTGTTATCAAAGGCTATCTTTACAATCAGCATTTTTACAATTTTAAGTAAAGCAATTTATATTTATTTTTTACCTATCTTTTTAACAAATTTGCCTAAGTCTCTAATCAATATTGAAGGTTGGCTCATAGGCATAAGTGTATTTGCGCTTTTAACTATAAGCTCCAGACTAATCGCACACTACTATTTCTTTGATCGTAAATCTGAAAAAAGAGTAGTTATATATGGAGCTGGATCTGCTGGAATTCAGCTAGCCAATGCATTAAGAGTCAGTAAAGAAATGCAGCCAATAGCTTTTATAGATGCGAATACATCTTTGCAAGGCACATTTATAGGTGATATCAAAATCCTTCATCCTAAGAATTTAGAAAAATTAGTTTCCCGAAAAAATGTCCACGAAGTTCTTATTGCAATGCCTTCTGTCTCTAAGTCGGTACTCAAAAGGCTACTTAAGGAAATAGAAGGCTATCAAATTAAAGTAAGAATTTTGCCTGGACTTTCAGAGTTAGCACAAGGCAAAGTTGCTGTTTCAGAACTGAAAGAAGTAGAAATACTAGATTTGCTAGGAAGATTAGAAGTTGATTCAAATAAGCATTTAATTGATCAAAATATCAAGGATAAGATTGTTCTTATAACTGGTGCTGGAGGTTCTATAGGCTCGGAGATATCTAGACAAGTAGCTATCAATGGAGCGAAGCAAGTTATTTTATTGGACTCAAATGAATACTCTTTATACTCAATAAAAAGTGAATTAGAAATTGATATTCCAGATATTGAGATTTATTCACTCTTAGCAAATGTAACAGACAAAGAAAGAATGAATGAAATTTTTGGAAGTTTCAAAGTTGATACAGTCTATCATGCAGCTGCTTACAAGCATGTCCCTCTAGTGGAAGAAAATCCATTTCAGGCAGTTTCTAATAATATTTTTGGTACAAAAATTTGTGCAGAAGTGGCAATCAGTCATGGAGTAGAAACTTTTGTGCTGGTTTCAACTGATAAAGCAGTAAGGCCAACTAATATTATGGGAGCAACAAAACGATTTGCTGAGTTAGTTCTGCAATCTTTAGCTCTTAAGAGCTCTTCAAGAATGACAATGGTAAGATTCGGTAATGTTATTGGTTCTTCTGGATCTGCTATCCCTCTTTTTCAAAAACAGATTAGAGATGGAGGTCCTGTAACAGTCACACACCCTGATGTCGTGAGATACTTTATGTCAATCCCTGAGGCAGCTGAATTAGTTATACAAGCTGGTGCCATGGGTCAAGGCGGTGATGTATATGTCTTAGATATGGGCGATCCTGTAAAAATAGTTGAATTAGCTAAGAGACTGATCAATCTTAGCGGAATGGAATTAATAGATGATCACAACCCTGATGGAGATATAGAAATTAAGTTTACAGGTCTCAGGCCTGGTGAGAAACTTTATGAAGAGTTGCTTATAGGTGACAATGTAAGCACTACGGAACATAAAAGGATATTCAAAGCGCAAGAGGAATATCTAGCTTATGATGTATTAGATAATTATTTGAAAAAGATAAAAGAGGCAGAAAAGCAAGGCGATATTATTGCTCTAAAGGAAATTTTGAAGGAAGTTGTCGCAGGGTATAAACCAGATCAAGAAATTGTAGATATTCTTTATCTTCAGAAACAAAAAAAGAAGAATTAAAGGCTTTGTTTACTTACATCGATTCATTAGAAGATTTATCATTCTTAAATCAAGAATTGCTTCAACAACCTTATGTTGCTTTAGATACTGAGTTTCGCAGGACAACAAAGCATAATATGAAATTAGCCCTTCTGCAGGTTAAAGACGAAGATGAAATCTACATAATAGATACCATTCTTATCCAAGATCCTGGAGAGCACGTTAGTTTTCTATTTTCAGACCTTGTAACTAAAATTTTTCATTCATGTAAAGAAGATTTAGAAGCTATCCACTCGTGGACACAAAAAAAGATGGTTAAAATATTTGATACTCAATTAGCTAATTCTTTTTTAGATGGAGACTTTACAATAGGTTATCAAGGTCTTGTAGAACAAGAGCTTGGAATTGTTTTAAATAAGAATGAAACTAGATCTAACTGGATAAGAAGACCTCTTTCTGATTCTCAATTAAAATATGCAGCTTTAGATGTTGAGTACTTAATCAATCTTTATAAAATACAAAGACAGCAGTTATCTCAATCTTCTAAACTTGATTGGCATGATCAAGAAATAAAAAAAATTATAGAAAATACCTTTAACATAGACTCTTCCTTTTCAAAATTGGAGAGGACTATAAGCAAATCTCAAGAGGTTGAATTATTAAATAAGTTTAATAAAGTTGTTGCAGAAATATCTCGACGTGAAAAAGTGAATCCAACTTTATTTTTTTCAAAAAAAGCCCAAAAAGACTTTATCAGGTTGGTATTTTTAGAAGGATTAGATTCTGCTTACAATGAAATAAGTTACTGGAAGAGTCAATTAATTAAAGAACATATGACAAATATTCTTAGATGAGCAAATGTTTTGGTTTTTATATTTCGTAAGCTCCTTAATAGCAAGTCTGATACTTGCCAAACTTAACAAAAGATATTTTTTTGAATTATTTATTTTTTTTCTGATTATCTTAATGACACCGACTCAAATAGTTACTTCAGTACCAGAGTATGCACCTGCCATCTATACTTTTATTTTTAATATCCTTTTTGAGCAGAACTTTTCTACTCTTGCACTTAGACCAGTCTTCTTAACCATACCCTTAACTCTTATTTCTATAATGCTCTACTTGTTTATCAAAAGAAAATTCTTTTAGCTTTCAAGCTTCTAGTATTTAAGATACCGATAGCGTTGGACCCCTTTTGCAAGCCTGCACTTTCTCCAGGGTTAAAAATTAAAACTCCATTGCTGTTTTCATTTCTATACCTGTGAGTATGACCATGTAAGACTATATCTATAGAGGGATTTTCCTTTAAAGTTTCATCAATCTTCTCAGGTTCATGAAAGATAGCGATATTTCTATTTTCAATTTTAATAAAGTTAGGAGGTTCTTGAAAATCAAATGAATACTTATTGCATATTTCATCAAGGCCTATTTCGTTTCTATCATTATTACCATAGACTCCTATTAATTTAGAATTAAGAGAAGAAAAATTTTCTAAGGTTTTGGCATTTGAGATATCACCTGTGTGTATTACAAGATCAACTTTTTTTTCATTGAATAAGGCAATTATCTTTTTTATATTATTTAAGTTGTTATGAGTATCGCTCACAACACCAATATTCATAGGATTCTATACTTTTTCGAGAATATGGATGCCACAAGCACTACCAAGTCCGATAACATGGGTCATTCCTATTTTTGCATTTTCAACCTGCCTTTTTCCGGCTTCACCTCTTAAATGAGTACAAACTTCATATATATTTGCTATACCAGTTGCCCCCAAAGGATGTCCTTTGGAAAGCAAGCCACCAGACACATTTACAGGAATTCTGCCGCCTAATTCAACTTCTCCTTCATCTATTAGTCTTCCTGCTTCACCATCTTCGCATAATCCTAAGTTCTCATAGTGAAGCATCTCTGCGGTAGCAAAACAATCATGTAATTCAACAAGATCTATATCGTTTGAATCTAGTCCTGCCATTTCATAAGCTTCTGCTGCTGCTTTTCTTGTACAAGAGTTAACATCAGGCATAACTAGATCTCTTTCTTGATAAGGATCACTAGTCATGACAGAAGCTTTAACTCTGACTGCTCTTTGCATCCCAAGTTCTTTTGCTTTCTTCTCAGAAACTAAAACAGCGGCTGCGGCTCCATCAACATTTACTGAACACATCAATTTAGTGTTTGGATAAGAAATCATTTCAGCATTCATTACTTCATCCAATGGAGTTTCAATTTGATATCTAGCCTTCGGATTCATAGTTGAATGATGATGATTCTTAACTGATATTTTTGCAAATTGTTCAAAGGTTGTTCCATATTGTCTGGCATGTTCCATTCCAGCTTCTGCAAATACTGCAGGCATAGTTCCTGATCCCAAAAGACCCTCTTTAGGTATGCCGACACCACCACCGGCGCCACCAAGGAGGCCTGTTCCCATCTGCTCGACTCCAACAGCTAGAACAACGTCATACAGACCGGCTTTGATAGAAGTCCAAGCTTCTCTAAAAGCTGTTGCTCCTGTAGCACATGCATTTGAGCAATTAACCACTGGAATGCCTGTTTGACCAATTTCTTGAAGTATTCTTTGTCCTACCATAGCATTAGCTTGACCAAGATTTCCGCAATAAAACGCTTCCATATTACCTATATTTAAACCAGCATCATCTAAAGCTAATAAAGCCGCTTCTGCTCCTAAGTCTGGAACTGTTCTCTCAGGAAACCTCCCAAACTTAATCATATCTACACCTAATACATATACATCACTCATAATTTTCTCCCTTAAGAAATTGGTTTAAAGAAATAACTAATATAACTATTTCCGTCTTTATCTTTTCT
>MDSW01053628.1_pt1 | contig 37397 bp, 23 predicted proteins | sample 811171 | NCBI WGS metagenome assembly MDSW01 (sample SAMN05326641, study PRJNA326480) | marine metagenome | isolation source: seawater | place: Atlantic Ocean: North West | collected 2012 | reverse complement strand
GATACAAGTCTAGCAACATTTTGAGCAGTGCCATTTACTGTTATTTGTAAAGCCGCCATTTTAAGTTCTCTTAATTAAAAGTGCATTCAAAGGACGAATAGTAGTTCCATTATGAGTATTCAAATACACATAAGTGTCACTTCCAATCGTAACTGTATCTCCATCTGCTCCAAGACCTGCTGCTACTCTCCAGAAATTGCCTGGAGTAGAAAAATCATATACGTCATGGTTAAGATTATTATCATTGCACCAGATAAATTTGTGCAGTGCTAGTCCTGCATTTCCAGAAGAGTCATAAGCTACAGCAGTAGTTCTGCCCCATAGATAATCGATATAAGTAGCATCATCAAACTGATCGTCTTGTGCCCAAGGACCCCAACAGGCTGTTGTTCCTACATTGGCATGAGGCCCCCAAGTATAGTCTCTTGAAGCCCCTTTTCCTTCTGTGCTAGCATCTGTAGTGTCTCCTCCCAGAGTATTATTGGATCGAGAACTCCAAGCTCTATGTGCTTCTCCGCCTCCGCCTCGAAGATAATCATTTACATTACAAGAGTACCAACCTGTTGCTCGAATTTTTCCATACCATCCCGGATGATAAGAAAAGTTAGATTCGCAAAAAGAGATCCATGGATATGTAGTATCTCGATCCTGCCATATAGCGCCGCCTTCTCCTCGATAACTAATATTTTCATAGCCATTATAAACTCGATTTACATCACAGCACATTAACTGTGCTACAGGTACAAGAGTTTGTGCAGTTGTAGTAGCAGTTTCAGTAAATTCTGCATTAATCATAAAAACAGGATGACCATTACCATCTTTTCCAAAAATAAGTATACGTCGAGCATCTGCAAAAATATGAATTCCATTATCTGAATGTTCAGTATTTCCGCAAATTCCATTTACATCACCAATGGCGGAACCAGTTCCTGTGTATCCATTACTCCACATTTCTGTGCCTGCGCCAGGATCTAGTACCGTTGAAAGAGTAAAAGCAAAATCGTCTCCTGTTACTACTGAATTATTTGTCCAGCTACCATTACAGCTAATTCCCGCGTATTTTGTTTTAGAACTAGTCACACAAGTTCCTTGCAAAATATAATTCGCATCTGTAGAGGTAGCAACTGAAGTTCCTGATGAAGGTATACTGTTACTGGAGTGTAGACTCCAGCCACTATTTCCACCATAAACAGTAGAAGTATTTGTGTCAATAAATTCAAGACCAGAAAGACTCGCTGTACTTGAAGTACAGCTAGTAATTAATCTTACAATGTCTCGAACCTGGGCTCCCGTAGATGTATTACCGGGAAAATATAAATGAGCGTACATATATTGTCTCCTTAATTAAATGTAAACACTAGGTATAAGTTTTCTCCGGCTGTCGAAGAGCCTACCTGAGTTATATCAATAGTTAAATAATTATTTGCAGCAACTGAGTGAGTCAATGAAGTTACACTTACTGCTGTTTGTCCTGTTCCTATGCTTAGTGTCTGTAAACTAGTACCATTCTTTTTTACAGTTATATTTATAGACGAGCCTGCAGGAGCAGTATCTACATACGCATGAATACTTTTTAAAGTATATGCTTTTTGTAGATAAAGTCTTTTTGTTCCAGTATTTGTCGATAATGTACCATCAAATCTATATGCTTTAATAAATTCCTGAGTTGTTTGAGCTACCCAAGCATAGTCTGTGCCATTAAAACTAAGAACTTCATTTGCATTTGCAGTACTTCTATTTAAATGTGTATCAACACTGGCATCATTATAACTTCCTGCAGATGTTACTTCTTGTTGTACAAATGCTGTTGTTGCAAGTTGAGTGGTATTTGTTCCGCTACTCGCTGTTGGAGCAACTGGAGTACCTGTAAAAGTAGGAGAAGCTAATGGTGCTGCATCAGTAATACCATACCCACTAAGAGTAGTGGGCTTGCCTGAAAGAGCACTAAATGTTCCATCAAAACCACTAGGGTCTATAGAACTAGGATTAGTTTGTACCCACTGATTCGAAGTTCCATCTGCATAATAAACATAAAGAACCAAATACTCTGAATCAAACCACAAGTCTCCTGCACTTGGACTACTTGGTGCAGAGGTACCCACAGATACGTTTGCTCCTGCACTAAATCCAGATATGGCACTTTGAACATATGCTGTTGTAGCAATTTGTGTAGTATTAGTTCCGCTAGAAGCAGTAGGAGCTGTTGGAGTTCCTGTCAGTGCCGGGGAAGCTAAAGGTGCTGCATCAGTAATACCATACCCACTAAGAGTAGTTGGTGTTCCTGTTAGAGCGCTAAACGCACCACTAAAAAGCTCTGATTGATTGGCAAGCCTTATCCAGTTGCCTCCATGAGCAAAATATCCTGCTCCAGTAGCATGAACATGAGCAAACATACCGTGATATGTACTTGCACTTGGAAGATCAGAAACCTGTGAAAATACGTTTGAATAGTATGACTTACCTGTCGTAATAAAATTATTACTACCGATGTTTGCATCTGCCCCAGTAGTAAGCGCATCAGTAATACCATATCCAGATACGGTTGTTGGTTTATTAGATACCGCAGCAAAACTAACCCCTGTTATAAAAGAACTTAAATCTGGGGGAGTATAAGTAAATGCTCCAGTTGAGTTATTATAAGTAAGAGCTCCTCCCCCTGACGCAGTATTTGATGTTAAACTAAAGTCAGTTAGCTGTAAAGGAGTTCCTACAGCAGTTGTAACAAATGCTGTTGTGGCAATTTGAGTTGTATTTGTACCTGTAGCAGCAGTAGGAGCTGTAGGTGTTCCTGTTAGCCCGGGACTTTGTAACGGAGCCTTTGTAGCTAAACTATTCGTTATAGTAGTAGAAAAGTTTGCATCATCGCCTAGCGCTGCAGCCAATTCATTTAATGTATTTAACGCTGCAGGAGCAGAATCTATAACTTCATCTATTTTTGCTTGAATCGCTGATGCTTTTTGTACCCAAATAGGCTCGGCAGAAATAGTTATCGTCATAGTGGACGTAGAGCTATTAGTAGTGCCGTCTGATCCGTAAGTAAAACTCTTTACTTTAGTATCAAATGCATTACCAGTAGATCTTGTAAAAGAATTTGACGAAATATTTGCACTGGTATTATCTGCATATGTTACTGATCCAATAATAGGGTCATTTACACCAGAGCTAGAAAAAGACTCTAAAAATACAGGGATAGCAAATGTTATAGTACCGCTCGGCAAACCAGCAGATAGTGTTAAATCTGTAACAACATCTGTTGCTGATGGAATAGTTACAGAAGCAGAAGAGCTAGAAACTAATCCGCTATGCAAAGGAATAGTGCTACTATTTTCTTCTACTTTATATACTGCTCCAGTGTCTAATTCTATCCAAGCATGACCAAGTGCAGCAATTGCAGGTTCAGTATCAGAGAAAAATAATTTTGTAGCAGCATCTATCTCCGCAAAAGGAGTTATAGCACTTTGAACAAAAGCGGTTGTAGCAATTTGCGTGCTATTAGTCCCTGTAGTTGCCGTAGGTGCAGCAGGAGTTCCTGTAAATGTTGGCGAAGCTATTGTAGCTCCGTCAGTTATACCATACCCACTAAGAGTAGTAGGTTTATTTGATAAAGAAGGAAAATCTCCACTAAAAGCATCAGTAATACCATACCCTGCTATAGTTGTTGGTTTATTTAATAAGTCTCCGAAACTTTTACTAAATGCATCAGTAATACCATAACCAGCAAGAGTAGTTGGTTTTCCAGATAGACTTCCAAAAGCCCCATCAAAAGCATCAGTAATACCATAACCTGCTATTGTTGTTGGCTTTCCAATTAGACTACTAAAAGCCCCATTAAAAGCATCAGTAATACCATAGCCTGATATAGTTGTGGGTTTGCCTCCCAAGTCATTAAAATTACCTGAGAAAGCATCTGTAATACCATATCCAACAATAGTTGTAGGAGTACTAGTTAAATCACTAAATGCTACACTTGTTAAAGCATCTGTAATACCATAACCTGCAAGAGTAGTTGGAGTTCCCGTTAAACTTCCAAAAACACCATCAAAAGCATCGGTAATACCATATCCAGCTATAGTAGTTGGTTTACTTGTAACTTGAGCAAAAGTAGGATTATAAATAAAATAGCCCAGACTATTCCAAGCAGTGCTACCGTCTCCTATTTTTGCTTTTGAAGTATCAGACTCCCAACCCATTTCCCCTGCGCTAAGCGTAGGGTTTGCTGCTGTCCAATCTCCTGCCGTATCTCTACGTATTTGTATTCTTGCTACCATTATGCACTTCCTCCATCTAGGACTATAGTTGTTGAGGTTGCAACATTTGTAGCAGTACCTCCATCAACAATAAAATCTATAGTGCCAGATGTTCCGCCACCGCCTGTTTGATTTGCATTTTTAAATGCTTGAAGAGCTATATCGTATACTAAAACTTGGCCGGCCTGTATATCATTAATAGTAACATTTGTTAAAGACTCTATATTTTGTGCGCCTGCTTGACTTTTTACAAATGCAGTTGTTGCTATGCTAGTATCATTACTAGTTGCTCCTGGAGTCGGCGCAGTTGGTGTTCCTGCAAATGCAGGACTTAATATAGGTGCTTTTGTGGCTAAGCTATTTGTTACTGTTGTGCCAAAGTTTTCATTGTCATTTAAAGCTGCAGCAAGTTCATTTAAAGTATTTAAAGAATCTGGAGCACTGTCTACTAAATTACTTATTTGAGTATTTACATAACTTGTAGTTGCATATTGTGTTAAATCTGGAGGAGTAAATGTAAAAGTGCCCGTTACATTATTATAGCTCAAACTTCCACTACCAGAAGAAATTAAATTATTAGTTGCAGATAAATCCGAACGATTAATTTTGACTTTATTTAATGTATATAAATCTAAACTCGATGTAGAAAAAACAAAAACAGTAGTTGAATCAAGTGCAACCCCTACCTTAGTATTTGTTGTATTTGCTGTTTGTGTTACTGTTCCATTTGTTTCTACAAATACTGGGTCATTTGTAGTTAAATCCGTAAATCCTGAAACTCTACCATGAAGAACTACGGGTACATTACCCGATGCAGTGCTTTGTACGAAGCCTATAAAACCTTTTAAAGATTCTGCATTAGTTACTGGAGCAATACTACCGTCAGTATTAAGTCTTACAGGAGTAGCTTGAGATATAGACCCTGTTGAAACAAAATTATTTGTTAAAGGGTTGTCATCATTTTGTGTAGTCTTAGAAAATCTCTCATCTATTATTGTAGAAGTAAGAGAAAGGGGTATTTTATTGTCGTCGCTTCCGATAGAACTGTTTTCCGGAATAATTATACCTCCAGAAGCGCCCTGAGTTATTGATGCAGTACCAATAATAATAGTTTTATCAGCAAAAATTCCTCGTTTTGCATAAATATCTCTAAAAGCTCTATTTGTGCTACCTATATCTACATTAAAAAATGGAATAGTATGATCTACTGTCCCATCCCCATCTATATCTACATCGAATGTTCCCGCTTGGGTTGCTCCCTGCGGAAGAATTGCATCTGCAACATATACATTACCCCAGCCTCTAGCCGTTGATCCTAAATCTTTTAAACTATTTTGAGGGAGAATACTTACTGGAACATCCCCCATAAAACTATTTACAAATGCCGTAGAAGCAACATGATTACTGTTACCATCAGATGCAAATACACTTAAATTAGAAGTTGTTCGTAGCTCTCCAAACGTTTTCGCTCCGGTGATTGTTTGAATACCGGTTTTAAACACTGAGTCAGACTCAAGAGAAGTAAGTCGTGCGTTTGTTCCTCCAGAGCCCGTTCTTGCAGTAGTTTCTCCATCTATACGATTTTGAAGAACAGGAATCTCTCTTTCAAGCCCAAGTAATGCTATTTTTAAATTTATAAAATTATTGTCAATTTCAGGTACAGTTATAAAACTGTTCTTTTTATTGACAGTTTGAGTCTGAGAAGGAGTGGCACTAGTGTCTGTAGTAAAATAAGATTGATTAGTATCTTTTGTAACTAGTGTTAAATTTTTAGAAAGAACAGTCTCCCAACGAGCCACGCTGGAATTGGAGTTGTACCTGTATACAACCCCATCCAGGGTGACTTCATCTCCATGACTAGCATTAGTCGGAAGGGCTTGAGAGTTTCTTTGAGACATTAATTATCTCTATTATTGAGTTGCGTCTTCCAACTGAACAGACCAAGTAATTTGCAAAGTATCCGCCGTTGCTTTATTTACAGGGTCAAATGTTGTTCTACAAAGCATTGATTGAGTAATCGGGCCTTGTGTAAAGCCTTTTGCTGCAACTGTTACTGTCTCTGCTTGGCTAGTAAGAACTGCTTTTTCTTCTCCTACTGTCACAACAGCGGGAGTAGTTCCTGTTCCAAAGTTGAACTCAGTACCACTAAAAGCAGCTACAACTCGTCGATCGATATGTTGAAGATCTGCAGGGTTAGCGTCTGCTGCAGTATAAGGCAAAGAAGCATCAATATCAAAAATACCAATGTCTGGCTTATGCTTATTAAATATGCCCGCTTCAGTAATCGGGTATACTCGATCTCCTGGATTACGAAGATTCGCAGGCCATGAAGTTCCAAATGGATCATAGTCAGTTTCGGGCCTAGGATTATTTTCTTTAAATGTTGCAACGTAAACAATTCTATTACCGTGCTTTTTGGCTCCCTTCAAAGCATTAGGATCATATGCAGTACCCGAAGGCGCATACTTAATTCTATTTGAAGCTGCCACAAACTGGGCCGTTTGTCGAACACCCCTGCCTGAAATTACCAAGCCTCCAAGATCTCCTAAACCTCCGACACCTCCAAAGTTATGTTCTGCATGGGGAGTGCCTTCTGCTGCAGTTCCCTTATCCTCAACTAGACTAGAACCTACGAGTGCGCCATGAAAAATTCCATCAACAGCGGTACCAAACTGCACAAATTGAGTTGCAGGAGGATTATTATTTGTTCCTGCGGGACTGCCTGCAGGGGCCGCTGCAGCATCGCCTAAAAAGGGAAAACGTGCAACACCACTATCTAGTTTTGCATAGCCAGCTTCGTCAGGTTTTTCGGTAGGATAGCCAAGCGCTGTAAGAGCGGCAGTAGAGCCAACCAAATCTGTATCGACTTCGATTTCTCTTTCATAAAATGCTCCGATTCGACCTCTAATCACTCCTAAAAGAGCAAGACCATCTTCATTAAAATCGCTATTTGTTACACCATCTTGAGTTCCTACACTATTAAAAGGCCCTTTAGTGGTGTTCAAGTTCATTGGCTCTGCAATTTGATGGGTGGGATGAGGAAAGCTATTTGAATAAGTAGTAAGTGTAGATGCTCCTGCTCCAGCTTGTCCAACATACTCTACATCAATAACTAAGCCAGTAACACTTGCCAAAGCAGTCGCCCTAGTAGAGTTAAGTGTCCCACTCAAAGTAACGCTTGTAGCAGTAGATGTAGGAGTTCCAGATTCAATTTTAGTAATAGTTAAGTTATCAGAAATAATATCTCTTTGAGCTGTAGTTTCTGTACTTTCTCCAATACCATTAATTCTAAGACCTACTCTTAGTTTTTTAACTGTTGCATCTGCTCCACTATTTGCACTTGTAGTATTAAAAACAAGAACAGTTTTAGCAGAAATTGTTTGTATCATTACTGCGGAACCTGCTTGATTTAACACGGCTCCAGTAAGAACGGCATAGTCTCCGGTTTTTGTAGTGTCTTTCATGAGCTGCACACGTTCACCGCGCTCATCTTGAAGCATGCGGTCATGTGTACTTGCTGTTGCTGCTCGACGACGGGCAGCAGAGCCATTGCCTGCCGGGTCATCAAAATCTGATGCATTATATCTGTGAGGTCCGCTTCTTGCTGCAGCACCGATTCCGATTGCCATATGGCTCATCATTCGGGGCATTTGATGGGAACCTTCCCTATCTTGCTTATCATCAACAAGTCTTTGCAGAATATGAGCAACTCCATAATCTGTGACTTTATTTCTGATTGTTTTGTGCTGTTTTACCTTTCCGTTCTTATCACGAAGGACAAGGTTTACAACACCTTTTAGTCGACAATCGTCTTGGTACATTTAATTTCTCCTTTAAAATTGGCGTGATCGGCCCGGTGGTACAACAACATACGGTTCTAAAAAATAAGCTCCAGTTGTATAAGATTCTTCTCTCATAAAGGCCACGCCCTTTATGGAGGTATTTATGATTTCAGTACTTAATTCTCTATCAAGTACTTTTTCATAAATTTCTGCGGTTATATTACTTTCAGTTGTTAAACGTTTTCTTGCAAAAGGTGCTAAAGAATCACTAGAGGTTAATCTCTCTATAGGTAGTTCTGCATTATTTACTGAAACTAATACGTCTCTTAAATTTTTTGTATCTAAAAACGGTGCTAACTCTGTTTTTTTCTTTATTAATCTTGTGTTAGCATCTACTTTGCTAGGTAACGGGTTTTTACCTGCTAAAAGTTTAGTTGTATCTTCTTTTACTCTCCAAAAACTTGTTAAAGTTTCTGATAAAGCCACTATTGAGGTATCTGATGTCTTTGTATTTTGATTTACAGGCTTTTTAGCAAGTTTTCTTACTTTACTTTTACTTTTTACTTGATTATTAAGCCTTTTTAAGGGCTTTTTCTTACTAAATACAGTTACTTTTCCTGAATCAAATGCTATTCGTATATCTGATACATTTATTACTTGATCTTTTGCATTATAGTTACTAAGTTGTACTGAAATTGCGTGCTTTTCGGGGATAGATTTGAGTACGGCTTTAGATGAAACTTTATCATCTCTATCAAATTGTAAATCTTCTGTAATAAACAGCCTATCAAATGCAACTCTTGCTTTTTGTGGCTTACCATCTAGTATAGAATCTTTTGGATTCGCTATGCTTTGTTTTACTATATTAGGTTTAAGGGTGGATTGACTTTTTAATTCAGCATTTACTAAAGCATTATTAACATTGAACTGTTTTTGAATTTTTTCTATAAATTTTGCAGTGTCCTTAGATATTTGAGGTTTTAAAATAGGAAGAATAAGTCTATCCTTTGCCTGCCCTTTATCTAATTTTTCTTTTTCAACATTTTTATTGTTGATAACTGCTTTAAGTTGTGCTAGAACTTTGCGATTTTTTACAGTCTTTCTAGTTTCTTCGTCCTCTGGTCGTTTAAAAAACGTAGCAAGTGTTTTTAACTTTACTGCCAAAGGTGTATCTGTTAAATCAGTTTTTTCTAATACTTCTTTTGTTACATCAAAGTGATCCAATTTTGTAGATACTTTTGATAAACTTTCTTTTATCTTTGATACTTTCTTAAATTCATCATCTTCGGGTCGTTTAAAGAAAGTTTGTGCAACTATCAATTTTCCTACTATTGATACATCTGTTAGAGTAGTTCTTTCTGATTTAATCTGGGTTACTTCAAAAGGCTCAATTTTTGTATTTACAGTAATTTTATTTGAAGCTTCTTTCGCTACCTTTCTAAAATCATCGTCACTGGGCTTGAAGAAAGACTGTGCAAGTAATAATCTTCCTAGTTTTACTACTAATGCAGTATCTACTGCCTCTACTCTTTCTTTTGGCCTTCTTGGTGACTTTAAGATTACATCTATGTTACTAGCATTCAGAGTTGCAACACTTAAAGTCTTTTTTCTTGGAAGTCTATCAACAAACTGTGCTAAATAAACTACATCATAAGGAAATTCTGTTTTACCCTTTAAAAACTCTATTTGTTGCTTTAAGAGTAGTTTATCTTGTACATGACCTTTTCTCAGATCTAATGCTTTTGAAATATCTACAGTAAGTTGTTCTTTCTTGTCTGTAGTTATAAAAGAAGTGTGCGTTTCTTTTACTTTTGCCTTTTCTTTTATACTTCTTCTATATTGTACAAGAAGTTCAAATATGTCCGAAGCACCAATAGTTGATAAAGTTTTTTCGGTACGAACTGAAAAAAGATCAAGTCGTATATCTAAAAATTCAGGAGTATTTATGGAAAGAGTCCCTAAAAGAGGGGTATTTCCACTAACTCCTGATATTAAAGGGTCATTTTCAAGACCGGTATCTGTTAAAATGGGGCTAGTGCTAGTAGCCTTTTCAAATCTAGGGTCGTCTTTAAGTTCTGCTAATAGAATCGAAATTTCAAAATCTAAAGACATTTTAAACCCTAATACTTATGTAACTTACTACCTCCGAATCTTTTAATTTAGGAGTATCTTCTATAAGCTCCTTGAAAACAGGAACATTTACATTTGACTGTTCAAGTTCTGGTGTAGTTGATATAGCTTTTTTAAGTACAGGATTATTTTCTGCAAAAGCGCTTTTAAGTATAAGACTCTTTTTCATTACCCAAAATCATCTCTTACTTTAATGTCAATTAGTTCAAAAACACTCATTATTTTTCCATCCGATAAAGTAAACTCTATTTCTCCTTCGTAAAACCCTTCGTCTGGGCCGTCTCCAACTGAAGGAGCCAAAAACTCTTGTAATGAAAAAACTAAAATACCTCCAGACAGATTTGAATTCGCACTATCCATTGCAATATTTGCAAGAACTGTTGAAGTACCTTTTTTGCGTATACGCAAAGCTATACTGCCAGAACCTACAAAGGCTCCTCCAGTGTCTGCTCGAGTTACAGTCGCTTTTAGCGCGGGCCCTGTGTCTCCTTTTACTACTTGAATTATATCCATTTGTTTCTTAACGTACTCCAGGAGGAGGCTTTTATCATTACTTAACCATGATTATATCAATGTCAACATGAAATGTCAAGGTTTATTTTTTGTAGGTGTTTTTAGCTTGATGACGGCAGTTTTCCTAGTATTACTCTTGGAGTACTTCCATCGTAAATTGTTATGGCATTATTATCAGTACCGCTATATCCTGTACCTGTTGTATTTGCATTTATATCAATTGCATTAGCAATAGAAATATTTTGAGTTTGACCATTTTCATCCGTAACTTGTTGTACATTGTCTCCCGCAAATCCTATACCCCAAGTAGCAAGAATTATTCTTCCGTCGTTAATAAATGTTCCAGCTTCTAAAGTTCCTGCGGTGTCATCTCCGGAAGCCTCAGGAATTGTTACTGCTCCACTAGTGTGTGTTGTACTACCCACTGTTATTGAAGTTATTGCATTTTGATCGACAATATTTGCTACAGCGGTACTATCTAATACCCCTAAACTAGTTGCCAGTACACTAATTTCCCCAGTTTTAATCGCGTTTGCATTTAAGGTATTAGTTATTATATTTCCACCATCAATTTGAGTATAGTCCCCACCACTGCCCGGGCCAAGTTTTATATTTCCATCACTCGAAGTTACAACCCCAGTAGAGGGGTCTTTTGTAAATGTTACAAGTCCTGAAAATCCAACGCCTCTTGTCGGGCCGCTGGAAGGAGAAATAATTACTGATGATCCAGTATAAGTACCACTAGTGCTATTATAATTAATTTCAGTTGCAGTAAATGCATAATAATAGTAAGATTGTCCAGTTCCTGCATCAAAAGGGGGAGGCTCTTGATGGAATGAATTATTGCTTGAAGCATTCGGATTATGTTTAGCTATTCCTGACCCACTCATCACTCCGTTAGTAAAGTTATAGCTTAAAAGGCTTGCATTAAGAGCAGTGCCAGTAAAACCAGAACTACTGTCCGATTGCTGATAGTATAAGTATCCTGTTGCTGTTCGAGCTCCTGGAGCCCCGGGTGTTCCTGTACCCTGAGGGCCAGCTTTTGATTTACTAATTTTAAAATTAACATCTATAGTCACATCTGCGGCTGTTCCTGTTCTACTCTTATCAATTGTTGCTCTAAAACCTATTGCAGCAGAATTAGTACTATCTGCTATGGGTGCAGCTGATCCATTAAATCCTACGGAGTAGTTACCATTATTATCAATACTTACATAATCTGTAATAGGAGAATTAATTCCTGTAGTATTACCCGTCAATATGCTGAATGTGCAATCCGAAGTATTATCTATCCGAGTAGTTCCAAGAAATACTCTGAATTCTCCGTCAGCATTAGCATATTCAGTAGAAGCTACAGCTCCAGTGTTTGAAGCAGTAAGTACATGCACTGGATTTGTTAAAAATCCTAATAAAGCATTTGTACCATCCAATCCATTTTTAATTCCATAAATTGCAGTGGAATCGACGGCTACAACAGGACTTGTAGCGCTACCCTCCCTCAGCTCTACTTTTACTATTTTGCTTGCTAATGCCGCGGGTGCATTACCAGAAGATATAGTTATACTATTAGATGTAGTAGGGGTGCCACTATTTAAAGAAGTAAATCCTCCTGCACCGTCTCCAATAAAAAACTCAAAGAAATTAGTACTTGCAGTACCTCGAGCAAGTGCTGTAAAATCTAAAGATTGGCTTGCAGGAACAAATGTAGTACCGTCACTTCCATATGTAAATACATATTTATCATCAGCATTTAATTCAACTGTTCGAGCGTTTTGTCCCGCAGCAGGAGTATTACCATCTACTGCATACCTAGCAATAAGAGTTGGACCCGTCCAACCACTATTACTACTAGTAGTTGTATTACTTGTTGGACGATTATCATTTAAGTGTTGTTCAAGTTGCCATACGTATCTATTTGTTTGATCTATACCGGGTTGCTGGTCGCTCCAACCATTTGCAGTATCAATACTAAAAGACGTAGTATTCCAGTTATATGTAACTACAGGAACATCTGTAGGTGCAGTTTCTGTCGTTGTTCTTTTAAACATTAAAGCACGCAGACGTCCATCCCTTCCTACAGGACTTTTTGTTAAAGTTTGACTAACATTATGTGTTGTCACTGACCCGTCGTGCTTTACACTTATTGTCCAAGTTATTAATTCAATATCATCTAAACTATTTCCAGTATTAGCAGAGGCTTCCGCAATAACTATTTTATTATAATCTAGATGGGTAGCGCTGCTACTCTTTCTACTAAGATTTCCTACAGTGAGCCCTGAATCATGAGATATATCTTTGACATACCACTGCCCATCAGAAAGACTATTATCATTTGCTCCTCCCACATTATTAGACAGAGTTCCTACATACTCTCCTACAACTCCTCCAATTATGACTTCAAGTTCTGAGCCAGACCCAGTAATCGTACCCGCAGGAACTATTCGAGTAGCAGGAGTCTGGTACACATGACCAAAATTTTCAAGATGTACTGTTATTGCTCCAGGGCCTGTTTGACCGACATGAGTTTTTACAATACTTATACTATCTACTGCACCTTGTCCTTCAACTGGAGGAGTGGCAGTGGCATCTCCAGTAAAAGAAAGATTTGCTGCAGTTTGTTTAGCTGCAGAATCTAGACTATCCCAGCCTGAAGGCTTTGGAGTGACATTTACCTCAAAATGTCTACTGTTCTTTCCTCCCCAAGCGGCATCATTAAAGGTAGAAGGTACAGTGAACGTAGTAGTAGAAGAATTATTTGTTCCTTGATGCCACTGTCCTTGAGTGCCGTTTTCTTCAAATCTAAAAAGAGCTGTTCCTTCAAAGTTTCTTGCAGCCGCAGTTATTGTAATTGCATTATTAGTGCCTCCTCCAATATCTGCTGTTCCTTGATGGGCAGGATTTGCTAAATCTTTGTCATAAAGAATAGTATAATCTTCTGCTGTTAAATCTACAGTTCTTCCTTGGGTGCCTTCTGCCCCGTCCTTTAATCTTTCAATTTTAAAAGTTTTTGTTAATTGTTTATTTGTATTTGCAGCATCCGCAGCATCTCTTACAGCTATAGTAAAATCTAAAGAACTTCCTCCGTCATAAGGTACGGGGAAATCTGTGCTAGCGCCAACAATTTGAAGCAATCTTTGACCACGACTATTTGCAGGTACAAAGCCTACGTCCGCACCTACTCCTCCCGTTCCTCCAGTAAGTAAAGTTGCTAAATCTGTGAAGCCGTCTCCAGTTACTTTAATTTCTGGGCTACCATATCCAAGGGCTTGAATATCTAAAGTAATATCGGTATAGGTTGTTGTAAGAGCCGGAGTAGTTAAATCCCCATCATAATTAAGAATTGGAACATTTGTATCTATTATAAGAGCTCTCTGATTTTGATCAATATCGGGATTTAAAGTCAAGAAACTTCTAAAAGTTTGTGTAAATTCAGAAGCAAAAGGATCTAAAAATCCAATTAAAAAGTCAAATTCAAAGTCTAAATCTAGCTCATCTCTGTAATACAGAGATGCATCGATTTTAGTTGTAGCAACTCCTGTGGTATCGCCGACTGTTGTTGCCGTTGTAGTCTTTTGTATAGTAAAAGTAGTTGCTGTAACTGCTGTAATTTCTGCTTTAAGACCTTGAACATTAAACTCGCCAGTTAGTCCTGATATATTAACATTATCGCCTACTATAAAAGTATGATTTGGAGAAGTATACGTTATCTCTGTTCTGGCTGTATTAAAACTAACATTAGTAATGTCATGGGTTTTGAAGCTAAAAGTTTTATCTATAAATAGAGTAACGTCGTCTTCAACATGTGATACGTGTGCAGCTTGATCCTCCGAAAATTTAATTAGACTCGTAGTACGAAAATCTCGTAAAAATTTAGTTCCAAACCCCCTTACTCTAGCACTGCCATCGTCAACACTTACAATCCCCCAGTCGGAGCCTCTTGTCCATATATCCTCAGTAGCTTGACTTCCCGTAAAAGCATAATAATCACTTTCTGCTGTTGCATTTTGTCTGTAAGCTTTTCTGTTTTGCTTTAATTGATCGTACCAATAATCTACATTTAACTTACCGTCTCTCGCGTAGTTTATAACTCGTATTTCACAATTTGCATTCGAGTGATAATCGTTTTCTCTATAATGTCTTAAAGCTACAAATGCAGTTCTCTTGGTTAAATTTTTTGCTTTAGAAAACCAAGTAGAATTATATGTAATATCGTTATTACTGGGGCTGTTTGAATCCGCCGCACCTGCTCGACGAATCAGATTCTCCCAGTCTAAAAACCCTAAACTAACAGCTTTACTAGTAGGGCCCGTATCTGCAAGAGAATAAAAATATACAGGATTAGTTTCAAATTTTAGATGTTTAGTATCAGTGTTATTTATTAAAACTGATCTAGCACTAACAGAGCCTCCTTTGATTAAACCGTGGTCTCTAGGATAATTTCCACCAAAAACATCCTGAACTGTAAAGTCTGCCGTCGCTGGTCTAGATAATCTACCGTTTGTAGATATAGCTCTAACCTGTACGGTATATTGACCGTCAGGGACTTGTAAATAACTATAGCTTTTACCTGCAGTAAATTGAGTTCTAGGTTGTTGAGGAATATCAAGAGTTATTTGGTATCCGTCTATAAATATTCCATCCTGTGTGACCTCAGGAGCCTCCCAAGCTACAGTAATTTCTTCTCCTGGCTGTGCAAAATTTGGAGTTTTTATAACCCTTAAGCCTGTAGGAGGCGGTACATTTTTATTATAGTCCTCCAATGGGAAAGTAGCAGGTCGTTCAGTAGTAGTAAAGTTATTTTCAATTATATCAAATTTTTCATTATAATACTCAACTGCACTAATTGCTATAGTATTCTTTGATACTTCTTCTATTCCTATAACTTTATATTCTTTACAGCCGGCCACACTTTCTAGACTATCTTTTAATGCCCATATTCCTCCGGTTTTAATTGCTTCAGCTTCTGTACTACTTTCCACTTCCCCTGCGGGTATAACAATTGTAGTCGTACCCTCTATTCGGGCATCATCAGGGTTTGTAAGTGCAAGATCTTTTGTTCGAGTTTCTCGAGAAACTTTTAAAAACACAGGGTTTTTATTAACATCACAAGCCCTAGATAAAAGCTCTTCTAGAGTTATTGATCGTGTAGAAGCAGCCCAGCCATTATTGTACTCATAAAAAGTACTATTTCCTATTACATAAACAATTGATCCTATTATGGAGGCAGGAAATCCCATACTTGAAAGCTGACTAAATTCATCAACTACGAAAGCTCTAGTAGGTTCTCCTGTACCTTGGTATTGTAGCTCCCAAAAAGCATTAAAGCCACTTGATTGTGTAACTAATGCTTCGCCTCTTTCTATAAAATTATTAGAACTTTGTTCAAATCGATCTTCGGCTATAATTTTAGCATCTGCAACTAATACTACTAATTTTGGAGTAGTCCCGATAAGATTACCTTCTGCTAAAGGACGATCTATAGTAATTGATGCCACGGTGGTGGCAGTATTATAAGTTACATCTAGTATTCTTCCACCATACTTTACCTCTTGATCATGATTATCTTGAACATTAATTACATCGCCGGGACTTAGAAAAACTCCATTTAATGATGTTTCAAAATTAACAATTTCTGTTTGATTAATAGATGTCCAAAGCTTCCATCTGCCATACCTAATAGCTTGTCCTGCCGAGGTACAGCCAAATGCGGTTGATTCTGTTCTAATAACTTGACCTGTTTTAGCAATATTAGCTCGATCCTCCACAAATAAAGGCTCTAGTTTATATTGATTTGCGGGATTATTCCAAGAAACTACGACTTGATTAGTTCTAGTTTTACTACCTGTATATGTATACGCAAAATTACCGTCAACAACATTAGATCTGTTAAATGTGTATACAGGAGGGGTAGGTGCATCTATTAATGTTGTTAGCTTTCCATCCATCCAGTACATTAAACCTCTAAAAATAGTGGCCATGTCTTTCATTACTTTGTATACTTCGGTTGCTTTTGACAAGTATAAGTTACAAGTAAATCTAGGTTCGAATCCTCCAGCTCCATCAGGAACTAGTTCATCGCAATACTTTGCAATTCTATATAAAGAATAAACATCAATATCTGAGTCTTGTAAAAACTCTCCTACACCATATCTATTATTAGTGAGCATATCATAATAAATCCATGCAGGATTATCAGTATATACTCTTTCTTCATGAAATTGTCCGTTAAAAAATCCTTGATACAGCCTATCTGGAGAAGGAAGACCGCCTACAACTTCATTTCTATTTGCATCAGGACTGTCGTCTGAAGTTAATAACCCGAACTCTTCTCTTGTTATATAATTTTTTGGTATTCGTACTTTCAAGCCATAACACTCATAAGCCCGCTTTGGAGCACTAGAGTATGACTTCGCATCAAATGTAACCATTGCCATGGCAGTATGTGGATAATTAAACTTTTCTGTAATTACTCCCATTGCTTGGGATATGCCACCGCCTTGAATTGCCTGCCATTTAGCTACATCTGAACCTCTCCAGCCTAGCTGTACAAATCTTTTTCCATCATGCTGATCGTTATATGTATGCGCTCTTCCGTTTTGGTCATCTGTCATGTTTCCAGATTCTGTTATTCTTCTCACTGTTAACTTAAACCCTGTATAAGGTTGATATTTTGTGAGATCAATAGTATGCGTAAAGGCGACAGCACTTGTATATCCATCACCTCCTATTCCTCCGCCAGAGGCACCGCCATGACTTAATATATGCCGTCCTTGTCCCGGAAGAGGCCTAGTGTTGCTACCCAGCAGATTCCTTACTTCTTGAGCAGGATTCGAACTGCTACTAAAAGGGCCTCCGTCTCCAGTTCCTAGTATTCCCCATCCAAATGCCCCTGTCAAATGATCCCACATTTCAGGAGTTACTCTTGCATTTCCTTCAACATATTCATCAGTACCATCAGCATTAGGACTGACAAATTCTCCAAGAGCGTTTTGTACTTCAAGTTGTACAGTGTATCCAGCACCGCACAGCCACTTTTCAGTAGCTTCCCTTTTCATCATGTACAGCCCGCCAGGATATTTAAAAGTTAAATCAACTTTATCTATTTCAAACGCATTGCCTCCCTGTGCTATAATTGAATAGGGCTCATTTGTATGCATTTCAGGATGAGGAGTTAAAGGAATAGAAGCAACTCCAGCTCCTCCTAAATTTTGAATAGGAGCTTGATTTATATACCCATGCCTTAATTGATACCCAGAAGATTTAACTTTTCTTCTAGATTGATCAGCAGTACTAGAGTCTTGTTTTGCCGCTATTGTTATAGGGGCTTTTGTAAAGGTTCTTAAAATAGGAGTAGTTGATGTTAATGTTTTGTTGGTTTTAGAAAAAGCATTACACTTATAAACTAGTCCTATACGCAACTGTGTTGCCAAGTTTTCTATCCACTCGGCAAAGTTGTTATCTCGTCTAAAGTTTAGCGTTTGCTTAAGAACCATTTGTGTACTAGTCACACTAGTAATTACAAAAGACTGTGCAAGATCTCCTCTGTCATTTAAAAGATAAGCAAGTGCTTTACCTGACGGCCAGTTATTCCAGCTTTCTGTACCTCCCCCCAGACCGTTAGCATATGCAACACTAGTAGGAACATTTGAGAAATCTCCGGTAAGAGTAACTTGTATCTCCTTTGGAACGGAACCAAAACCGGATACCGATTGATAATTTATTTGAAAAGCTAACGAAAATTCATCTGACGCAGTTCCTTTTTTATACTTCCAGATATTTTGAATAAAAACATTTCTAGGAGTAGTGGCACTTATTTCTGCTTCGTAGTCTAAATCATTTCTTGAGTAGTCATGTAAAGTAATAGTAGTTTGCGATAAATTACCGCTAGCAGTAAAAAAGGAAGCAGCATATCCTATTTCTTCATCATCAAATAAAGGATCATTGTTTATAAAGATGCTTTTTCCACCTTTTACAAGTCCTTGAATCGGCCCTTCAGAAATAATATCAGTAATGCCCACAACTTGTTCGCGAGCGCCTTGATTCTGCTCGCTATTTTGTAAATATTTGGACTCTAACGTCAGTGAGACGGGACGAGACTGGGGCCTACCTCTTTTCATGCTCATTTTACTGTTTTTCCTCCGCTTTGACGTCCGGGTGCTCCAGTTGTTCTCGTTATTGTACCTGTTTGAGTTGTTTCAGTAGTTGTTGTATCGGTTCCTTGGTCTGTAGAATCATAAGGTAATGAAGTGTCTAAATGTTGATCTCCATCATTCTGATCATCGAAATGTGCAGGCCCGTCTCCTCCGCCCTCTACACCGGATATATCCATACCTTGAGTATTATTGTAAGTTACTTTTCCAGGCTTTAATTCAAAACTAACGGGTTGTCCTTGTACTCTTAATCGACCATACAATAAGGGAACTGGATCCCCATTTACTATATTTTGTTGATCTCCATCGAATAGATAAGATTCTTCTTCTTCATCCACAGAGGGGTCTGGAGCAAGTAGTTCTTGTATTCCAGAAGCTGCTAAGTTTAAGCCGATTGATACAAGCCAGCCTTGCCCTGTTATAGCCCCTACTACAATTAATACTATTCCTGCAATAGTTCTTGCTATTCCGTCTGATCCGGCAGGAACAGGAGTAATAATTATATCACCTTCTGAAAGATTCATTAATAACTCTCTTCCATCATCAAGCTCTACACCGCACGCTTCGATATGATATCTAACCCCTTCTTGATGTTTATCATACAAATATTTTTTGACTTTATTTATACCAAAGTTTGCTTCCAAACACTTTATAACGTCCGCAACACTTTCTGCATAAATTTGCATTTCTTTTACAAATTTATCTCCAAAGTCTCCATTAATGTAAACATTACGCAACATATCTATATACTCTATCTATGTACTGGGCCCAAAAAGGGTATAAACTCTCTCTGCATGAAAGACGTCCTCTGGCATGATGATAAAATACATCTTGTCCCAAATAAACGCCACAATGATTAGCTACTTCAGAATATATACAAAAAGTTATAACATCATTCTTTTGTATATCTTCTACAGGTACTTCTTTATGATTCCAGAGTTTTACTGTCTCAGGATTAAAATAATCTAAATCTTTCTCAAACCATTTTTCTTTAAATGAGGCTCTAGGGGGTATACTTATATTTTCTTTGGCTAGATAATCCCTCATTGCTTCAAAACAATCTTGTGTGCCAAAAGAATACTCTCGACCATATAATTCTGTATAATTTTTTTCCGGTTGAAGTATTTTTAAGTCCATTCCGGGATACGAAAAAATATAGTAAGGCACTCCTAAAGCATTGCAATTTGCTATATCTGGAGGAGAAGGATCATTTGTTGAATCAGGATGATTATGTACTACTCCTACAATATCTGAAGTTTTTAGTGCTTTAATATATTCTCTTGAATCTATTTCAAAATCTTTACCATCTTCTGCAACATTTGTACACGGAACCCATTCTGCCTTTCCTTTTTTAACAACTAATAATCCGCAAGCTTCACGAGGATATTCTCTAAAAAAGTGTTTTTCTATTAAGTGTAAAAAATCACCTATCATCTCAACCGCCTAGTTCCCGGGAATCCTCCAAACGCTAGTATTCCTTGGGTATCTAGTGATTGAGCAGAATATGCTCTATTAAATCCATCTTTATCTACATAAACGTCTATAACGGGCCAATTATCTTGTACACTCCCATCTGACTTAGTTGGCTTTTCAAATGGAATCGCTTGATATCGGTATTTACATGATTCAATTGTTTTTCCACAAGTCTCTGCTATTTCCCAAAAATTCGGGTTAATATCAGGTCTCATAGAAGGAAATGAAGAGTTTTGTCCACTATTACGAATAGCTCTGTATATTTCTCCATTATAACAGACATAAGAATTTTTTCTTGAATCATCAATATTAACTGTATATGGAGTTCCTCCTGTAGAATCCCAGTCGTTAAACACTCTGCACAGAATCCAAGAAGGACTATTCTCAAAAGGAGGAGTTGTAACATTTACATCTCTTCTTGCTTGCCATATTTCATTGTTATACTGCACTAAATATCCTGCACTATAAGTTGCATTTATTCCGCTTTGCTTCTTTGGCTCACTTCCTGTCGGCCCACTTGATCTCCAATTAGGAACTCTATCTGACGTTATAAATGAAGAATAAATAAGAGGCTCATTATCCGCAGTAAAAGTAATATGAACTTTTGTTCTGCCACTAGAAGTGGTTTGTAGGTTATTCCCGTTGTTATAAACAATTATTCCTGCAGCATAAGACTTATTATCTGTTTTCCACCAACAACCGCTTTTTACATCTGGAGGAGTTGAGGAAGTTATATCATATCCTTTGTATACCCAAGGACAATACTTTCCTGTAACAAGTCTCGACGGTATTGAAAAACCTTCTAGCTCGAACGGAGAAGCAAGTTCTACGCTAATAGACAAAGATGTTTTTTCTGCTATTCTATCAATAATATATACTGCTTTTGGAAATTCAAAATTACCGCTTGCCTCGGGAGAACTGGACCCAATACCTACATACTTTTGTAGGGTACGACGCCTAGTAATTCTCTTATTCAATAAATCTTCGACTTGAAAATTATTTTGTTGTGCATCCGAAGAAGTCCCTGTAGCAATATCTAATTTAGAGTTATTTTTAAGAACAGTTTCAACATTAGGAATAGTTAAAGTAGGCCTATTAGAGGGGCCTTGGGAAGTAGTATTTATTCCCTCTAAAGATAAAGGAAATGACAAGTAAGTATTGCCGTCAAAAGTTATATCTTCTGGGGATTTTTCTCCATGAAAATAAAAAGTTTGATTTGCTCCTGTCGTGCTGACAAGAACTAATTCAAATAAAGTTATGAGCCCTTCATTATTTTTTAAATAAAGAGACTGTACATCACTTGCAATTACATTTGTATCACTTAAAGACATTATTCATATACTCGTCTAAGATTTGCTGTTAAAGACTGGTTTTCATTTTGAGTTACAGTAACAGAGTAGTCATCGCACACTACTTTAATATCCTCTTGGTGAATTGTAATTGTAAAATTCTCTGGAGTTTTTACATCCAAAAACGCAGATATTAGTTCAATTTCTTCCCAAGGTCTATTATTAAATTTTATATTGTAAGTCTCATCCTTTGTATTTAAGCCATCTTTTATACGTTGCTCGTATCCATCGCCAAAATTTGCTATCAAAACTCTTTGAGTAGACTTTTTTCCAATTCCACGATCAAAAGTTATTTCTTTTTCCGCAGTTACACTTGTAAGACCTTTATCATCATAAAGTTCGTTTACTATATATGCAGCAGTATCTTCCACTGTATTATTTACAGGAGAGGTGTCTGGAAATCTTCGCGCAATTTCTTTGTAAAAATCTCTTTGAAAAGTATTTGTCCCTGTCCCTAAACCTGGCTTTATAATTTGAAAACTAAACTTTCTAGCCATTATCCTGCTCCATATGGGCTAAGCATTCCACCCGCTCTTCTTTGATTTGCTAGTTCGTTTTGTACAGCAATTGAAATTGCTTTGCCCAACATCTCTGACTCGCCTTCTTTCATTTCTACACTTTGATTCGCATTTCCATTGCCATCAACTGAAACATTTACAGTTACATTATTATTTTGTTGGTTCATGCCCGAGCCTTTTAGCTCTACAGGTATTTTATTGTTTCCGGGCAAAGGAACAACTGCTTCATTTCCATGAAGTACCGCAGGGTAGCCTGACATTGGGCCATTGGCAATACCGCCACGATTATACCCTGAAATTTTATTTCCTCCTTGTCCCATGATACCGCCATGTTTAAAGCCTAGCATGCCCAATCCCATGGAAAGGAAGGGCCCGACTCCGGGAATAAAATTAGCAAGCATACTAAGAATGCCGCCCCCTCCCATGCCGCCGCCGCCCATGAAACTGCCGAAAATACTTCCTAGACTTCCAAGGAATCCACCACCACCTTTTGCTCCAAAGATACTTGTAAGCTGAGTTAGGAAGCCCCCGCCTCCGGCGCCCCCAGAAACACCGAGTATATCTCCAAAGGAACCTAGGAAGTTGCCCATCATTCCTCCCTTTCCTCCGCCCATAAGCATTCCGAGAGGGCCACCAGCTTGTCCACCCTGTGCAAGTGCTCTTTGATTTTCTACTTCGGCATAGTAAACGAGTTCGGCAATATTATTCGCCATATCTTCTGTGACTTGTCCCAGAGGATGGTTTCCTGTATCATAGTCTTTATCTTTTGGCCCAAATAGCTTTTTGTGTAAAGGAGTTCCAGGGTCTAAAAGTCCTCCAAGACCTCCGCCCATGCCGCCAGTAAAGCCTCCTAATATTTTTGAGAAAATACCTCCGAGACCACCACCAGCACCTTCGCCAGTAAATAGTCCAGTAACTTTACTAATTATATTCGAGAAGAATCCGCCACCTTCTCCACCACTGCTAAAAAGACCAGTAACTTTACTAATTATGTTAGAGAAGAAACCGCCTGTACCGCCTTCTCCGCCACTAAATATTGAACCAAAGAAACCTTTAATTTTCTCAAAAATACCGCCAAGGCCTCCGCCTTCTCCACCGCCAAATATTTTGCCAAAAAAGTCTTTTGCTCCTTGAACTACACCAGAGAAGTTTGGAAGTAATTTACCAATTCCTTGAATTACATTCGAAAGAAATCCTCCTTCTCCGAATATTTTTCCGAAAAAGTTTTTAAACCCGTCTATTAAGTCAGCAAAGAAGTCTTTGAATCCCTTAAAGAACCCAGGAAACGGTCCTGCAGGACCTAAAAGATTTTTGAAGAAGTTACCCGTCTTAGTAAAGAAACTGGAAATTGGGCCATCACTACTAAACAGCTTTCCAAAGAATCTTTTTACGCCATCAAAAGCCCCACAAAATAATCCTCCGCCTTCACCCTTAAAAAGATCAGTAAAAAAGCCAGTAAACTTACTAAATAATCCAGTAAATATTCCGCCCTCTCCTCCTGAGAAAAGCCCTGTAAAGATATTTTTAATTCCTGTAAATAAACCTTTAAATACTCCTCCGCCGCTACCTTTTCCAGAGAAAATATTTTTAAAGAAGCCTCCTACAGTTGAGAATATTCCTGCAATTGGTCCGGCTTCAGAAAATAATCCTTTAACTTTATCTATAAACCCGGGATTTTCTGGTAAAAGTTCCGGTAATTGTATATCTTTCAAAAGCTCCTCAGGCCTCATGCTATCTTCTAAAGCAGTATCCAACTCTTTTGCTACTGTATCTACTACTTCTTGTCCAGCTTTTTTACCATAATTCATTACATCTTGTGGGATTTCTTTAAGAAAATCGGGTTTTTCTGGCTCCGCCATAACATTAGTTAAAACATCTTTATTTAGTGCATCTTGGATGCCAGTTTTAACCTCTTCAGCGCCGCCACCAAGAGCCTCTTCCACTGTTTTTCCTGCTTTTTCTATTGTTGAAGAATCTACTACATTTTCTTCGCAGCAGCATACCTTGACTCCTTCAGCCAATGCGTCTCGAATTTGATTACCAAGACTTACTCCAGCAATAGCTATTTGAGCCCCCACTGCATTAGCGTGAGCGGTTCCTGAGGTTGTAATAGCAGTGGACATTTGAGTAGAGCCAGTTGCGTGCGCCGATGCTATTTTCTTTGCGGGGCTTGTTCCTGCTAATCCTAGTGCTCTGAAAATTTCATCAACAAGTACTTCTGAAGCTTTTCTTTGTATTGCTTTTAAGAAATTTCTAGCAATATCTTTCAATTTTTCATCAAGATCCATGGTTTTGTCTGACAAAGAGTCAAACATTGCATCTACTGCATCTACCATCGAATTCTTGAATGATTTTGCTGCTGTATGTAATATATCAGTTATTGGATTGAGCCTGGCAACTGTTCTTTGAGCGCTTCTTTCCATACGCTTCAAATCGTTTTGTGCGGCAGCAGCAGTTTCGTCATTGATTGTAATAGCTGCTGCTTCGGCTCGAGCGTAACTTTGTGCAAGAGCCCCATTTTCTCCGTACATGTCTATTAGGCCATCGACGTCACCGGCTAAAGTGCCCGTATCATCTCCGTATACTCCGCCCTTTATTTGCTTCTGTAAAAGTTTTAACTCTAAAAGAGTTTGCTTTCTCTTATTATCTAAGAGATCATACTCCATAGTTATTTGACTTTGTTTTAGTTTTCTTTCTTCTTCTATCTGTACAGTTCTAGCTGCTACTTCTTGTTGAACTAACTTTAATTTTTCTTCTGCAAGGAATCGATCCTTTTCAAAGAAAGGATTTCTAAGAGCATTTTCTTCTGCAATATCTTCAACTTGAGCATTTGCTTGTTGAATTTTTAAATTTAAAAGTTGTTTTCTTTGAGAGGCTTCTTTCCCTAAAGCAGTATTCAGTTGATTTTGAAGATTTAAAACTCTTCCATCTAATTTAACACTTCTAATTTGCTCTTCTATATCTAATATTTGAGTTTTAAAGCCCAAGTCTTTTTGTGCTACTGTGAGCTTTGCATTTTCTACAGTTAACTCATTTTGTAAAGCAAATATGCGTGCATCCGCCGCAGCCGCATCAGGACTGCCTTCTGCCAACCCTTGTCGAAGACCTTGTTCTGTTGTTATTTTTCTTTGTATTTGTGCAACTGTATTTTCTTGCTGTGCAATGGCGGTCAAAAGCGTTGATCTTTTTGAATCAAAACTATTTCTTATTGCCGCATTTTTTACTTGTTCTGCTGCTAAATCTTTCTCAGCCTTTAAAAGTCTATTTGTTTCTGTTACGGCTGTTGCTACAAAATCAATGAATGCTTGTCTATTCATTTTTGTTACAGCAAAAGTATTATCAAATTGAACATTTAGTACGGCTATGGCATCCGATGCACCTTTAAAGCCCTCTGCAGTTATAGCACCTTCGGCATCCTCTAAACTTTTTGTAACGGCTTTTAGAGCAGAATCCATAGCAAAAATATCTCCATCCCTTATGGTATCTGCTAAGGCTTCATTTGCGGAGGTAAAATTCTTTATACCATCATCTGCTTTTCTAGTCTTTTTTCCTACTTCGTCAAAAAATTTAATAACATCTGCTCTATTTGTTATATCTAATTCTGCTAAGCCAGGAATAACTCCTCCTAAATCTTTTTGGAAATCTGCTAAAACACTTGAAAGACTGCCAAAGACTTCTTCTGCTCTTGCATTTGCGCCAAAACCATCTAATGCTGCTACTTCTTCAATTTGCCTTGCAACATTAGAAACTTCTGCAGTATTTATAAAGTTTCTAATTGCAGAATTGGATCTTGCCATTGAATCAACAATGTCTTGTGCAGCTTGTTCTGTATTTTCAGCCATAAGTTTCATTCTGGTTGCTTCTTCGGATTGTAAACCCGCTACTAAACCAGAAAAATCTTTGTCTAATTGTTGAACTGCCATTGCCGCGTCATCAGCAGCATCACGAGCATTTTCAAATTCTTTTATCATTTGTCCAGGAGCTCTAATTATTTCTCGTAAATCAGAGTCAGCGTATGCTCCTGAAAGATTACTTAAATCAATTCCTGCGATTGCTTGACTAATAGAATTTATCATGAAATCGATACCTTCAAGAGTCAAAAGTATTAAGCTATCTATTCCTTTTACTACTTCTAAGGCTATCTGTATAAATAAATATGCAATACCCAATCTTTTAAAAACACTGGCAAATCCACTAAGTTTTTTGGATAAACTTGATATGCCAGTGCCTGCAGTTTTTAAAAATTTTGCCATTTGCTTATCACTAAAAGCTATGGCTTTTCTGAACCTAAGATTGGCTTTTGTCCATTGTTTAGTAAAGAAGTTGGCACTCTTTTTAGTTCGATCATCAATTTGAGCCAAAGCTTTTCTCATGTCCTGTACGGCTTCAGTAGACATATTTTCAAAAGCACCGCTCATTACTCTACCAGTTTTCTTTGAATTTTCTTCTGCTAGTTTTAAGAATCTTTTTAGCTGACCAAGCTCTTTTTTATTTAAACTATCAAATCCGTCGCCTTTGACTTTTTCTAGGAGTTTGCTTTGTGCTCCTCCTTTCAGTGCTTGCTTTGCTTGCTTTTCAAAAGTTTTCTTTGCACTTTTACGGACTTTTTCTTGAGCATCGTCAGCTAATTCTAGCTGCTTATTATAATCTTTAATATCTTTTTCTGCTTTATCAAAAGCTGCAGATGCTGCTTCTCCTACTGAATCTAATTTATCCGCCAAAAATGTTGTGGCTCCTGCACCTTTCAGTACGTTAAATGCAAAAATACCCAACAAACCGACAGCTACACCAATGCTATTACTAACTACATTTGCAATAACTGTAAATATAGGTAGAAACGCTTCGGTAATAGTTTTAATTAAGTCTTCAAAAGCTTTTGATAAAGTAATAAATGGATTGGCCGTAGTTTCTTGATTACCAAAAATTTGATCCAACTGCCTTTGAGTTTCGACTAAAACGGCCTGGCTTCGTTGAGTTTCAGTAAGTGCGTCTGCTTGTAATCCAAGAGCATCGGCATAGCGCTTTGTAGCAGTTTCTAATCTAAGAGTAATTCCTAATTCATCCAAAAGTTCTGGTTCTGCTTTCGAAACACCTCGTACTAATCTATCAAAAGCATCTGCAAAGTCTCGGCCCAAGGCATTAGAAGCACGCAAAGCGCCTTCTGCTAGTTTATTTAATTGACTTGGTGAAAAACCTTTTGCAGTACCAATTGCAGCAGCTTGAGCAGCTTCTCTAAACCCTAACATACCTTGAGAAGTTTCTCGAAGTCGATGAGTAACAGAAGCAAGAGCATTACCAGTGCTAGCTGCAAAACGTAATTGAGCTTGTTCGAGTTGTTGTACTTGCGCAGCATTTTTCATAAAGTTAAATGCAGCACTTAATGCAAATAAGTTTGCAGCAAGAGAAGCATAGACACCTACAAGGCCGCCCATGCCTTGAGACATTTTAGAAAAGTTTTTACTGGCATTTGAAGAAGCATTTGCTGCTCCTTTTATATTACGATCAAGAGTTCGAGCAGACTTACTACTTTGATCAGCAGCCTGGTCTACATTATCTAATTCTTCTCGTAATTTTTTACTGGAGAGAGTTACCTTCTCCATTTTGCCATTGACTTCTACATCAATAGTGACCTTTTTCTTAGCCATTAGCCTCTAACATTATGGGTGTACTTTTTTCCACCGCTTTTAGCTTTTCGCTCTTCTGTCTTTCTTTTCATTTCTTGCTGTTCGTATTTAGATTTTACAATCATATTTTCATACATTTTCATAATGTAGAATACAGTCTTACGATCTTCTATTTCATACAACTCGAAAAAATATTCTATGCCGTGCCAATGCTTCCCCATGTAGGTACCACTCATTCCTTCCCAGTAGTCCGGCAATAAACTAAACATAAAAAATGCCACTTGAACCTCTTCCGGAAAATCAGAAGGGTCGAGCGGCATTTTGGAGGGGTCGGGTTCTTGACCTAGCTGTTCACAGACTAATAAATATTTATCAACATCTATATTAGAGTCTGCTTCACGGACGTATCGTTCGAGTAGCTGCTCTACTCGTTCGAGTTGTTCCCGGTAAAATTTTCAAGATCACCTACCGAATCTGTTACCCACGTATCAAATACATTTGAATTTTTCATTAACAGTTCGGCATTTTCCTTAGTATAAGGAAGTTCGTCGTCTGGTTCTAGGTCTCCTACATCTACCAAAAGAAGCTCTTCTAGGTAACGATATTTTAAGCCCGACCAGCCTTTAATTACTGCTTTGCAGTATTCAACAATAAACTTATCTTCGTCTAATGTTTCTTCTGGCTGTCGAGTTTTCTTATCGAACTTTGTAGTCACACATCGCTTACGAAGTTTTAGAAGTTCTTCTCGTCCGAGATAACATAGAGAGACAGTCATTCCGGTAAAGCCAGGAAAATCAATTTCAACAGTTTTACTTGCAGTCATAAGACTCGCGAGAGAAACGGGGGGTGTATCTGTCATTTTTTAAATCCTTGTGAATGAAATTTTGTATTTTGTAATTATAAGGGAGAGGAGGTAAAAAGTCAAGAACTTTTTTTTGTACATAAAAGAAAAAGCCCACCGAAGCGGGCTTTGACACACTGGGCGAAATTTAGAGAGCGACTCCAAAGTACTCCAGGTTGACTTCATTTGCAACGTTAAATTCGTCGGTGTACGAAGCGAAGCTCGTTTCAACAGAAATAACGTCCTCAATAGAGTGAGCAGGAACGTTAACGTGTACTTTTGGCATGTTTACATTCAAGCGAGGAGTATTAGCTACTGAACCACCCACTTGGAAAGTTACATCAAAGTCGTTTACAACTTCGTTCAAGCCTGTTCGAGTCATGTCATTAAACAGATCTACTGAAGTTCCCTGAGCAGCATCATCAAATGTCAAGTAACAAGTAAAGCTACCAGAAGCCGTTCGGCCGCCGGTTACGTGCTCAATTGGAACGTTTACAGTACCAAGTTCCTCTGGTACGAGATATGAAATATTATTAGAGATAGTAATATTTCCACCCGTAAGAGTAAGGCTGTAAGAGCTCTTTGTAGAAGAGCCTGTACCTGTGATAACACCATTCGGGAACGTGGTTCCTACGCCACTTCCAGTCGTGCTAATAAGAAGCTGAGTAAGACGATTTCGAATAAATGCTTTAGTAGAAGTAGTACCAGTATCAATTGCATCTACTGCTGAAACACCTGTGGTGCCCGCAGTGATTGCAGCTTCTGTAGCTGAATAGATACTAAACTTCATGTCATTATCTGTTTCTAGATAAATATGGCCTGCTGTACCAGTGCCAGAACGAGCAGTAGTACCTGTACTTACTTTGCTATCTGAAGTCAGGTCGCGAACCTGAGCAGCAAAACCAGACCAGTTAATGGTTGCAATACCATCTACTTCAAAGTCAATAGAGGCTTCGTTAAAAGCTGCGGCTTCCAACTTGTAAACCATTGGGTTAGCAGTGCTAGTTTCCATTACAAAGTAAAGGTTACAAGTAGCAAGAGTTGATCGGTTTGACTGACCAAAATTGATAGCCGCGCCATTGTTGCCTGATACAGGATTATTCACAACTACCGCGGGACCATGTGTGGAGTTTGGATCTGGTTGAGAATTTCTATAAAAAGATGCACCAGTTGTAATCAACTTTGCGCCAACTACTGTTAGAGTGATTGGGCCGCCTGTTCCGCCAAAAATAGTAGCAGGAATATTGATAATGTCACCATTTGAGAATCCAGTACCTCCGGAATCAATTTTAGTAACTGTTGCAGTTGTACCGCTTGCAATTGTTACTTCAATTTCCCAGCCTACTGCCGCTGAGCCGGCACCGCCAGTTGTACCACCAGAACCTCCATAGAGAAGTCCACTAGTAGCGTCATTAATAGTATAAACACCGTTTGTAGCTCCTGATACAGTGCCTCCAACAGTTAAACAAGTAAGATCTGCGGGATCAAGAGCACCACTTGCAGTGGATGCAGTATACTTATCAGCACCTGCCATTACTGCCCAAAGAGCCTCTTCTACTGCGTGATGTTCATTGGGGCTTGCTCCATCTTGGTAAGGTCGTACATACGTACTAAAAGACCACTCCGCCGGAGCAAGAGAGTCAGTAAATACTCGGTTACCTCGTCGACTCAATCCATCGGCTCCTTGCATTTCTGAAAGAGAGATTTCCGATTGGTTGGTAGACTGTGAGAAACTGAAACCATCAAGAACAGGAATTTCCCAGACTGCCCCAGAGCTGCCCGGATCAAATTCGATGTATAGTTTCGAGTCTCTGCTAAAATATAATTGTTCTGCCATAGCATATCTCCTAGAGATTGAAAGGGCTAGGACGTGAGCCTTTGCTCGTGCCTGCCGTTTCTAATAATGAACCTGGACTAGTATTTCAGCTACTCCGAAAGGTTCAAGAACACCTTCATCAGTTTCTAAACTGATTATTGTAATATCGTGAGTAGATTGTGTCGCACCTTGTTTATCTTTGTACGGCAATCTTCCGTTTGCTTCTATTACAGTTTCTACATCTTCTAATAACTGATCTAGAGCTATTGTTGCATCCGTTTCTTTAACATAGCAGCGAATGGTGAGATTCAAAAATCTATCTTTATATCCGCCTCCTTGGTATTCTCTAGTTTCTGATCCTGCGTTTACATGTATCGCTGGAAAAGTATCTACTTCGTCCCAAAACTTTAGGCGAGGATGCACATTGTCAAATACATCAGTTAAAAAATCACCGGTTTGATTAATTTGCTTTAATTTATCTACAAGAGCGTCTACTATGGAAGATCTACGTGTAGTATATGTTCTTGCTGCCATTATACTCTCCTAGTATAAAATCTTCCTATTGCAAATTGTGCTGCTATTTCTCTTATAGATGAATCAATTAAAGTTCTTGGATCTCTATTTTCAGATCCTTGTCGGTATCCCGTTTCAAAAGTTTGATACGGGTTCTTTTGGTAAGTATACCCAATACTTGGAAATCCTTGTTTTGTAGTGGATACATCTGTAATTCTTGTAGAGTTTGCAAATCTTCCACTTTGATTTACAAGGCGTGGTGCGCCCATATTTGCTTCTACAGTCTGAGGGAGTCTATCGTTAAGAACTCCCATCAAATGAGCAAGAGAAAAGTTTGATTCTTTTGCTTTTGCTACCTTACTTCCTTTAACTAAAGCTACTTTTGCTACTCTGCTCTTTTTAGGGGCCTTAGCTTTCGATCCTACTTCTGTATGAGTTTTCTTTCTTCCTTTTGGCTTTTTATTACCTCCGGACACCCGGGCTTTTCTGCCTTTAACTATATCTTGTATTACGGTATACTCTGCAACTTCAAGTGCATTTTCTCGTATGCTTTTTGATCCTTTTAAATCAACAAGATTTGCTTCTTCAATATAGTCAGCTACTGCTTGTTCTAGTATTGGTCTGATATTTGCAAAGTCAAATTTTTCTGCACCCTGTAAATTTCCGCTTCTAGGCAATACGTCTACAAGAATGGTTTGATCTTCGTTTAAGGAGATTGTGCCTCCTTTAGCTTTTGTTCCTGAAGTTGAAAAAACAATATTTACTTCTTGAAAAATCTCCATTAATTTTTCTGCTGATTTACTTTTTGCAAATCCTGCAAAATCTTTAGTACGAGAAATATATTCCATACCTGCAGCAAGACGAGCGGCTCCAACAGTTGTTGCTCCTTGGTGAGCCTTGTGCTGATAACCTTTTACTCTGCCTATTTCGGATGCAGCTCCGTATATTCTTTTTCCGGTTTCTTGATCAATACCGCCGCCTTTTAACTTTCTTTTGCCTTGCTCTGTTCTTTTTCTTTGTATTACAGCCATAGCGGCTTGTTTACATAATGTATGCGGCTTTTGAATATCTCTTTTTGAAACATAAGTAACTGAAGTATCAGTAACTTCTCGCAATGCTCCATGAGTTCTAGGGTTTTCACACCACTGTGTTACTGCAGCTACTCCTGCTTTTCCTACTTCTTTAAAATCTGCTTCACTTAGTACTAGCTCTTGTCCTTCTTTAGCTAGCTCGACGTTTAGTTTATTGTATCCTTCTTTGAAGGCACTTGCAACTGCTTCTGCAGAAAATGTAGTAGTTGTATAAAGACCTGAAACCCCTTTTCGAACCTGCTCACCAATGTACTTTTCCATGGCTTGAACAAATTTCTTACTATCACGTTTTGCCATTAAAAGTTTTTATACATATCTAAAACTCGTTTGATGTGGTCAGGGAATCCTTTGTTTTCTCCGCTAGGTGCATTTTCCATGGTGGCCCCCTGTAAAGTTCTACGAGTTTTATGCTCATCCTTGAAGTAATAATTAATTAAATCAATGACTGCTATTTGTAAGTCTGCAGGAGTAGATGAATACCCTGCAGTATAAGTAACTTTTACTGCTCCTGCGCCTTTGGGCCACACTTGGTATCTGTTGCCCACAACATACAAAACACTATCTGTTGGAGCATCAAAGTAGTATTCATCGGTACTTACAGCACTATAAGCATCTGTTACTCTTTCTCGAGTTTCTACAGATACTATATTGTTAACCGGGCTTTCTGTCAATTGAACAATATGAGAATCCCAGTCTATATTAAATGTTTCTACTTTATTAGTAGAGTAAAAATCTACAAAACTATTACCACAATAAGTTTTTACCATTTGACTCACGGAATCAATTATACGGCTAATTTTATAATCATCCCGAGGGTTGGTTATTTGCTCCGCATCTTTAAACTGCTGTAAAGTTATTAAATTCGCCATAAGTCAAATGATAAAAACTTGGGGTGGCGAACCACCCCGAGTTATTAAGGCTATAATTAAGCCAGAGCTGTGGTGTATCGAATCTCACGAGCAGTAAGACCTACTGCTGCGGCACCGTCGAAGAGACGCTCGAAGCCAAGAGTTTGGCTAGCTACGAGAGCACTACGCTGGTTTGCGACTTGATACTCGGTCTCGATGTTAACGCCGCGCATTCGTGGAATCACGAAGTTACGTACGTTAAAGAGACACGCACAAACATTGTCGCCAGACTTGTCATTTGACAATCCGCCCATATCCGTTACAATAACAGGAATTGAGAAGATAGTACCCATGGTACCAGTCAGCTTAATTGCAAGCTCAGAACCAACTTCGGTAATATCGTGGAAGTCAGTATCCTGAAGAAGATCATTATAGGCAGAGTATGAACATACGAGCGCGAGGTCCGCAGGGTTCAGGCCATACTTCTTCATGTCAGCGCGAGCGACAAGAATATCAGAGCCCTTCAGTCGGTCACCACTAGATGCAACGTTAGCAATGTTAAGAGGAGTTGTGCTGCCTACAGTAGCGGCATCACGAACGCCGTTAGCGCCTGCACCAGAACCACCAACACCTTGGATTACCATGTCTTCGATTGCACGAGCGTGCGCACGAACCATACCCTCACGAAGCATCGGGAGAATAGTAATCAAAGTATTCTCATCGGTCTCATTGTTCACATAAGTGGTAGAAGTCATACGACCTACAGTGAGAACCTTTGAGCCATCAAGTTGGAAAGCGCCGGCATTTGCACGCGCAGCACCGTTCAGGCTTTCTTCCAGGTCAGGTGCTTGGTTAGCAGTACCTGTAGGAGAGCCGCTACCAAATGTAGCTTTCTGAGAATCTGGCATCAAGGGCAGTACAGTTTGAACTGTATTCACCTGAATTTCACGGAACAAGTTAGCAGTCTTAAGCTCAAGCTGAAGCTCGCGCTCAAACTGAGTATTGACTTCCGTATCCAGAGTAATGTTTACGCCTGAAGTAGGAGTAATGTTTACACCGAGCTTCTCAAGAACGCCAGAGTCCCAGCCCTTTCGAGAAATCTCGTTGAAAATCTTAGCATCAAGAATCTTAGATCCGTCGCGCTCAGAATTAAAAGAGTCTGCACCACGATCAGAAAAGCTCATCTTGCTGTTAGTGATAGCTTGAATTTCTGCAGCCTTCTCTTCGAGTTCGGCCTTATACTTTTCAATAATTTCTTGAGTTTCTGCATCTTTAGCAGTAAACTCTTTACGTAGATCTTCTACAAGACGCTCAGTACCAGACTCGATACCAGTGCGAATTGAGGTCTCTACCTTCTCTTGCTGCTCTGCAGCAGCTTTTTGAGCTTCTGCTTCCTCAGCAGCTTTTTGCTCTTCTGCTTCTTGAACAGCTTGAGCTTCTGCTTGAGCAGCCGCCTTTTCTTCGGCCTGACGAATTGCAATTTTAGCAGCAGTTTCCTCCGCTACTTTCTTGGCAAAAGCGTCTAGGTCGATTTCGGGAGTTTGTGTTTCTTCCGACATATCTGTCTCCATTGAAGAGGAATCTTCCTCGCTTTTAAAAGTTTTCTTGAAGTCTTCGTAAGCCTCTTTAGACTCGAATGACTTCGCTAGAGAAAAAGTAGCTGCTTGATTGCAAGGTACCGTTACAACAGATACTTCAAACAACTCAGCGTCCTTAATCATTAGTCCGTCGGTTTCCTCAAGGTAATCAGCATCCTTGACTTTGAAACCAACAGAAAACGCTCCAAGGACACCGTCTTTGATTAAATCTGCACATTCGGCATGTTTACTAATTTTCGCCTCCATGTGCAAGCCATCCGCTGTCGGAGTAACTTTTGTTGCTCGTCCAATCGGCTTTGAATAATCATGATTAAATAAAATTATGGGATTTTTTTCGAAATTACCTAGACCTCCCTTTGTCCATGCTTCGGCCATAATGCTGTCGCCCGCACGGTCAAAATCCTTAGTACTAGCCATCCCTCGAACCATTACAGACCCATCTTCCTGAGGTTCGCTTTTAAACGTAGAATTTAGATTAAATAATTTATCCATTCTTATGCCTCAGCTACTTTAGGTGCAGCTTTCTTTTTCGCTTTGGGAGGTGTAGGTGCTGGTTTTGCTTTTACTGCTAAATCCGCTTCAATAGTTTCATCTACTTTGCGAACGCACTGCATTGCCATATCCCAAGATTTATAAAGTTGTACTATACCTCGGTTAAGAATGGGAGCATCAGGTGCTGCCTCATATTCTGCCCAAGTATAAATTTTACCTTTTGATCGCATCCAAGTCGCCAGAGTTCTAGCTCCTCGATATTTTCTTGCGTTGTTTCTTACCATATTAGTCTCCTTCTTCAGACTCTGGAGGTCTACCGCCCTCGTCAGGATTAGAAGCGCTACCTGCTATATTTGCCGGTACACGAATTTCATCTTGTCCTTCAATTGTTTCGTATCCTAATTGATCCCGGGCTTCATTAATTGTTATTACTCCTCCGTTTACAAGAGCAGTGTAGTATGCAGCTGCGTCTCGTAGTTCTGGTTGAAGAGCTGGAATATCTGTTACATCTTCTGTTATATTAAATCCAAAATACCGAGAAAAAGCAAAATTCATTTTTCTCACAATCGGCAATATAGTTTCTAAATAGTAAAGCCGTAAGTTGGGACGAAGATTTGCATTATTACCAGAATCTAGTAGTATTGGGGGAACTCCAAGACATTTTAAAATTACTTTCTCATGCTCTAAGATTGCATTTTGAAAGTCCAGCTCTTTAAAATTAGAATTAGAAAAACTGTCAATCTCTAGTCCCCCGTCTAGGATAAGGGGTCGTCTGCCCCCGGAGTCTGGACGGTATCTTAGCGTCCATGACTGTATCATTCTTTCTTTAATTTTTTCTGATAGTGTATTTGGAGATTTTAGTACCAATCCTGGCACTGCTCCATTTTTAAAGAAATTATCTTGAAATTCTCTCATATCCTTAACAAGCTGCATTGTTCGCATTGCAGGCTTGAGTCTAGATACCCCTCTATAAATAGAGTAGAAAGAGTTTTCTTTTATGTGAATTATTTCACTTGGTTTGTAATCTAATTCTTGTACTGTATACTTCTGAATAAAAGTTTTTTCATCTGCTACCACGCCGACTTTATCCGCAGGAAGATGATAAAGATGAGCACCATCATAGTAAATAAAAATGTTGCCATCTATAAGATAATCTGTAATTAGATCCCTTTTAAAACTATTTATATCTTGAAAGGGATTTGGAGTACGATTTAAAAGAACATCAATTTTTTGTCTTTTTACGCCAGTTACTACTCCAGGGTATGATCCTTGAGGGCTGATTGATGCAGGAATTTCTGCACAATCGTCAACAATCATATTTACGCCACGATTTACTACCTCGAGTTGTTCATACATCCTCTCGTAAGAGGTTGTATATTCACGAGATCGCTCAGAAACGCCTGCATCAAGATATTGAGAAGGATTTAATTTCTCTTCTATATCATCATCTTTTTGCCAAAAATTATACCATGCCATGCTTTTCTCTTTGAATATCTACCCAGCGCATTTGTTTTGTCGCTGTACCAAGTCCTGGATTTCGTCCGTAAATTTTATGCAACTCTCTATGGTGTGCATGACATATAGTAACTGTATGATCGTATAACTCTGCCCAGTTATCTTCTATAAATTCATCTCTCCAAATTACTATATACTCATTTGTATAGTGCTCTGGCCTTTCTTTAGTTTTTTCTTTCAGCCACTTACGTAGAAGAGGGGCGAGAGAGTAAAAGTGATGGAAGTCTAGTTCTTTTTCTGTTCCACAAATGTAACACTCATTGTCTTTTACATATTTTGATTTTGCTCGGTCCCTTATGTATTTCACAGGGTCTCTTTTGAGCTTTTTCATACTTTGCATTATAGCCTCTGTAAGATAAATTGTCAAACATTATTTTTGCTAGGGGTTATTAAAAGCCACTCTGCGTTGTTTCAAATGAATACAGTGCGTAGCGTAAAGCATCCGCCATGTGAGACGCTCTGTTGTGTTTTGGTTTTTCTTTCGCTAAATTTGGATTAGGATCCCATTGATATTGATCTAAGCAGCTTAAAGTCTCATCGCATCGTTGATCGACAAACAACTTGTCATTGTCTACAATCGCAGCCACATGGGCAATGCCATCCAGTACAGACTTCTTAGCGTTGCTTGTTGAAATATCGTACTGTAAAGCGAAGTCATATCTAGTTTGCTGTGCTGCGGAATCAATGAAAATAAAATCGATATCCCACTTCTGTATCATTTCTTGGATTTGCATCGCATGCTGTTCCGTTGTTTTTTCAGCATCAAGATACTCATCTAAAATATAATACAGCTCTTCTTCCCAATCATAACCAATTACGCAAAAGGCAGTAGGATCACGGTAACCAACATCAAGGCCAGCAAATACATCCATATTAGTGGTATCCAATGCCTCATTG
>MDSW01194535.1_pt1 | contig 37410 bp, 61 predicted proteins | sample 811171 | NCBI WGS metagenome assembly MDSW01 (sample SAMN05326641, study PRJNA326480) | marine metagenome | isolation source: seawater | place: Atlantic Ocean: North West | collected 2012 | reverse complement strand
GGTTGTTAGCGCTGCCGCGCCGCCGATTGTTGCGAATGAATGCAGCGGCCGGTCAACCAGCAGCGGCATCTTATTGGAACTACTGGTTGCCAAAGTAAGTCTCCTTCTGTATTGATTTTAGATAGTTAGAACTATGCTTTTGACTGGGGCTGTTCCTCGTTTCGGCGGGGGCCAGCACCGAAAGCTGTCATGCCTGTGTTCATGCCTCGGGGTGGAGACATTTCACGAGGTGCGCTCATCTCGCTGCCTGGTCCAGGTGTTGCGAGAAAGGCAGGCTTGTCCAAGGCAGGATCAACATCAGGCGCGGAAAAATAACCGCCCATTTGTGTGGGTCGCTGAAATGACGGGCCTTCGTTTTGAACTATCTGTTCAGCGTCGCCGTAAGGATTACGACGAAAGACAACATCGCCACTGGGTTGCCCCTGAGGAGCAAACTGAGAGGCGACAGGAGTAAACGACTGGTAGTTAGTCGGGTTGTTGGGTACAACATTTTCAGCACTAAAGAAGTTCTTGGCTTCTGCGTGGCCTTGCTTGTTTTCGTACCACTCATTCATGCGAGCCTGGCGCTTGGGGCCATCCCGATGTTTGTAGAAGTCGTTACTGGGGTAAGAGCGTTTTGCCATTTCAATTTCTGCCTTGACGGCGGAGAAGGTTCATCATGTTTTTGCTAAGCATTTGCTTGCCACCCAGTCCGGGGACTGCGGTGTCCATATATCCCTGGATTTCATTCAAGCTGTCATTGTTGATTGCTTGCCTCTCAACCGGCTGGGCCTCGGCCGTTTGCTGGATATTGCTCTCTTGCTGAGCTGGCATGCCGCCACGGATGCGCTTGATCGCTTCATCGCGATCCAAGCCTGTATCCATGAAGTCAGTGATTGCCTCCTCCTCGATCATGGCTGGCTTGTCACCAACCATGGCCATTGGGTTGGCTTTATTGAACTCTCTAAAAGCAATTGCGGGGTTTGCTCCGATAAAGGCCTGGGCTTTCTCCCGAGTGTCAAATCCAGGCATAGTCATGAAGTAATCCTCCATGGCTTTGCCCTGCTCTGCGTCGGCACTGACCATGTCACCCAGCTGCCTCTGGGCTCCGTAGTAATCAGCAAGATTGGCGCCATCGCCAGCCCGGTTGAGCAGGGCGTTTTTCAGCTCGGCATCGCCGTATTGCTGAGCCATGCGGCGATACTCAGAATCGCCAACATTGGCGTCATCGCTAACGATTGGGGCAGCCTGCTGGGCAGGAAAGCCGGCACCGGGGCGAAACTTCTCCGCTTCTCTCCCGGCTCTAAGCTCTGCATCCTGGTAGCCAGGGCCAAAGTTTCTAGTCGCCTGGTAAGGCCCAGGATCACCTGCGTACTGCCCCGTCAAAAACTTGTCGATCGAATCACCCAGCTGAACAAGCATGCTCCGCTTGGGATTGTTCTGCAGGTAAGCGTCATTACGAGCATCGCGGACCGCTCTCTCCTGACGGAGGCGGTCAAGCATCTCTTTGATTTCCTGATCAGATACGTCCATGACTTACCTCCAGTTCATTGCGCCCTGGGCCTGCATCACGCGAGTACCGACAGCGGTATCTGCAGGACCGGGGATAGACATGATGAATTCAGAACCCGCCCTGTCGTAGGCGTAGCGCCGAACCTCGTCGCGCCGGTAGTTGGCGACGTAAAGGGTTTGAGCCAGGCGGTCTGTCTCTCTGAGATAGACCTCCCAATAGTCCTTGTCCGCCTTGAGCGGTTCGGACTGGAAGATGGCGCGCTCAGTATCACCAGTAATGCGCTCGACCCGACTGGGCTGAGGCTGCGCTTCGCTCTTGAAGATCTGAGAGACCTTAAAAACTTTGTCGCATCGATCAAGGTGCTCAAGCACTCGCGAATAGAAATAACTATCCGGGACTCTTGCCATAGCCTCTTCCACCCGAGCGATATCACCGGCTGGGAGATTGGCTCCTACGTTGTACCCCAAATGGAAGCGACAACGGCTTTTGTCGTAGTCGTTGAGCTCCAAAATAAATCAGCGACCTGAATCTAATTCTATGAAAGTCAGCCGCAGTAAATTACGTCAGCAGCAATGACCTCATCCCAGTCGACACGACCAATCTTCTTGAGCTGATCAAGATTTTTGAAACGTTCGCCTGGCAGAGAAAGCCGAAGCTCGACGATCTTCTTGGCGGTTGCATATCCAATACCCTTTACGGATTTGGCAATCGCTTCTGCCGTTGCAACGTTTAGGTTCAAACGAGTATCTGCAGGGATAATCGTTTCCGGCAGCTTGTCTTCGTCGACTTCCTTCTCTGCTGACTGAGGCGCAACTGTCTTGCCAGTGCGACCTTTGCCGGCTTCGTAGCTGACGAGATCATCAAGCGCAACGTATTGAACTGCACCGCTTGAATTCTTGACCATCGCCCAGTCCTTGTCGTGGTGGCTAATAAACTCGACAAGCTGGCCAGTTTTAGTGTTTTGGTAAAGAGCCATATGCGCAAAAAAAAGAGGGCGTCTGGTGGCCCAGCGCCCTCATCCTAGGGAATAACGTTTAAGAATCAGGACTCAGTGGTATACGGAATCCGAGTATCTTCAACAGTTGCAACTGCATCGTCGAGGTAATAAGAAACCTCGCAGATGATCGGGGTGCCGCCAGTAGCAGTAGAGCTCAAGGTTGAGCCAGTGCCGGTGCCACCGCTATCGCGGACGAAGACCTTAAGGGTCTCGAGGCCAGCAAGGGCAGAACCAGTGACAACACCGTTCTTTGCAGAGGCGGGGGCAATAGTGCCGCCGGAGACTGCAATGGTCGGAGTGGAGACAACAGTGGTGCTGATGGTGGCGGCAGCAGAAGCTGCGGCATCCTTCAGGGCAATGGTGTCGGTGTTGGTGCCCGACAGGCCGGAAGTGGCAGAACCAGCATCCTTGTTCTTGCGAGTGTCAGACACACGCAGGCCCACGGAATAGACCACAGCGCCGGCGGGGATGACCATGCCAGTGATGTTCTCGCGCACCTTGTCGTCGCCGCGCATATCCGGTGAAGGAATGATCACGTCGAACTCGGTGCCGCCGGTGGAGTCCACCAGCGCATAGCCGACCTTGTGGTAGTACACGCGGCCGGGGACAGCAACCACAGGTTGGCCCTGGTAGCTGCTCAGATTGGTAACCCAGTTACCGGGGAAAATCTTCTTAGCCATAGTTACTTACCTCCTATCAATATACGAAAGAGTAAGCAACGGTAATGAAGTCGCGGTTAAGCACTTCAAAACCAGCAAACAACGACCAGATCATGATAATGAATCTAGAAAAATCGTCGTTATTGTTGAGGAGAATCTGGGCGTTATTACCGCCAATGCCAACACCAACTGCCTGAGGACCAAAGAAGATCATCGGAGCAGCAGTGGTCACAGCATTAGTGACAGAAGCATCACTAATGGTGACTTGCAGAGACTTCTCTGCAAGGTTGGTTGATTCAAACCAACGGACGCCCTCAAAGAGGAAGCCAGTAGGCATCACAGGCTGACCTGCGACGAAACCTGCTTGCCCATAAGCGGGACCCATGCCATAGAAGAAGTTGGCGTTGGGAGCCTGCTCAGGTTGCAGGGGGTTGACCATGCCATTACCCGCATATCGGGCAATTTCACGGAACGCATCGTTCTGACGAAGATGCATCATTGCCGTGGGATCGGCAATACAGCGGTAGTAACCGTCAGCGAACGTAGGAACGTTGCGCTTACGCATGTCCTTGACCACCTGCAGCAGGTCGGTCTTGACATCGAACTTCGCAGATTCGCCGGCTGCGTAGTTCAGGATCGGAGCAGAAGATGCCTTGGCCTTGCTCAGAGGGTAATAGTAACCGCCCTGGGTGCCGTCAGCTTCGCCGTTTGCCTCGGCCTTAAACAGTTCGTCAGCGAAGACGCGATCGCGCCAACGACGATAATCATCAAGCAGGGTCAGAGAGCCGATTGACTGGTGGAAAACATTCAGGTTTCCAGTGTCAAGCAGCAGGCGCTGTGCAGTCAGCAGGGTTTCGCGAGCAACCTTGAAGGTACTGGGCGCAGTAGCATCAGTCGGATCAGCAGGACCCGTATATTCCTTCAGGTTGACGAGAACCTTATCTTTTACGATCGAGCGGCTAGATGACGTGCCAAGAGTCTGGTCGGCAGTACGCTCTCGGGAATCCTTATTGCCAGGATTACCCCAGAAGCGGTAACGATCAAGCTGAACAGTTTGGCCGGGTTGTTTCGCGAAATCGTGAACAACCACGGGCTCTACGGCCATCTCGATGATGTAACCGGGATGGGGGCGGTAAAGCTCGGCACCTAGCAGCTTGGGAAAGTCATTATCAATCCACATGGGATGATATTCCTCAGCTGTAAGGGTGATATGGCACGCAAACTGCGTGCTGACTCTTAATATAAGGAAAATTTCTAGGGAAAGCTTTTTGGATGTCACGGATGTCCGGGGGCTGCTCGGGCTGCTCCTCGTTGACGGGAGTTTGGTGTATTACCGCAGTCCCTCCGGTGGTTACATACAGATGACAATTACGGCCGGGATAAAAGAATCGGCCTATCTCGAGGAAAAAGTCGCTGAATTCAAGTCTTTTTTCCCTACGCGTGCAGAGATTGCCCCTTACAGCACGGCGAAAAGGGCAAACGGTAAGCAGACCACAGTCCTTCGTTTTAGGGCTTCTACCAATAAACTCCGACCGCTCTATAACCTGCTTTACCCAGCAGGAGAGAGACAGATAACCCAGCCCGTCCTGGACATTCTTGGAGCGCAGGCCGCCGCCTGGTGCTGGGCCGAGAGCGCGGTCATCGGGAAACGGGGCGGAGCAAAACTTTCTCGAGTTGGCAATACACGAGTAGAGGCCATGCGCCTGAACAACTGGTTCGAGCTGCTGACTGGCGCACGTGGGGAGGTGAAGGACTACCGCAAGCGTCCAAGGATTTCATTCAGCCCCGAGCAGACAAAGAAGATCCAGGACGCTCTGATCCAATACGCACCGAAGAGCCGCATTCACCTATTCACTGGAGACGTTCCCGATGTCAGCGCAATTCGTAGTGCGCGTACTGAGCTATTGCTTGGGAGTGGGCACGCTAAGTCTGAAAGGTCGGAGGCAGAGGCCCTGGTTGGAAATCATCAGACCTGAAACCGAGAAGCCGTACCTCAACCACCAGCTAAAGCTCTTGAGAGATGCCCACCCAGGCAAGCTCGACACTCACCTAGACATGCTCCCCACAGATGGCTTCTACGACAAGTTCCGTCTCAGGGTTCGGAGCGATGAGCTGTACAGGGCCTATGAGCTCATGTACCCCAGGGACAAGAAGATCATCACACCACAGATCATCAGCATTACCGGGATACCAGGCATCTCTGCCCTCTGGTCTGACAGGGGCAGGGTTGTGGGCAGGCTCGGCAAGATCTTGACGCGCTGGAAAGACGACGAGAATCAGTTCCTGGCGGAATATATCAATCAACAGGGCTTCGAGTGCATGGTCACTAAAAGCAGCGGTGTCAGATTTACACGCGCTTCAACAAAAGAATTGATTGACGTTCTTAGACCCTTGACTCACAGATCCATGCGTTCCAAGTTCGTAAAACAACCTCCACGTCTCTAGGCTTAAGAAGCCTCGAAGAAGAACTGCGTCAGAGGCGTCATCCCGTCAGGAGTCCGGGTTTTTGTAGTTTCAACGGACTGGCGACCGATCCTCCCTGCACTTGGCCGGTGTGGGGAGGCGCCTGACATTTTTTATATTGATTGACAGACAATAATTATTTCCATGCCAGAAGAGATGGATTGCAAGGACGGGTTCTGCCAAATGCGCAAGCCCTTTAAAGAAGTGAAGGCCGGTGACATCCTTTTCGCCCCAATTGAAGACGACCTGCAGCACGAGATTCCCAAGGAATCCGCACAAGCTGAAGACTCGAAAATGCGTCAGCGATTTCTTCAGTACTGTGATGAACACCCATACGACGTTGAGTGCAAGATCTACGACGTATAACTGATTGAATTGATTATCTAGACTGTCACCATACACAGGTGCCAGCAGAATGGCTGTCTTTAATAAACTCAATGGCTTTGTAGAGCACCTCGCTGAGGGTGTTCACAACCTTGGCAGTGACCAGCTGGTTCTTGCGCTGAGCAATGTTGCTCCTTCAGCCGAAACCACAGTTCCGACAACCACGACGGCAAATTGCGTCTTGGCCAACGTCACCGAGATTACCTATACCGGCCTGAGCTCACGCCAAGTCACCACTTCAAGTGGCTCTCAGAGCTCAGGAACTTATCGCCTGACTTTGGCCGACCTGACACTCAGTTCAACTGGAACTGTGGGGCCGTTCCGTTATATCTATCTCTACAACGACGCCCCGACAAGTCCGGCTGATCCGCTGATCGGTTACTTCGACTACGGTGCAAACCTAACGCTGAACAACGGCGAGAGCTTGACGATCGACTTTGACCAGGCTTCCGGCGCTTTAACGCTGGCCTGATGAAAACCCTGCTGAGGTAAAAAATGAGCCTCACAGCTGGGGTTGGTTCCTTTTCTGTATCTGCAAATAACGCACAACTGACGTATAGACGGATTGAAGTTGAGCCGGCTCAGGTGAGGGCCGACTTCAATCTTGCCTATCGATTTATCGATGGCTACCCCACCTTTATTGGATCTAACGGGGGACTGAACAACACTGCGCCGACGCCTTCGCATCAGGAGCATGACTTAATTGTTGTTCTTGCGTTAAATGTCGATAACGATACGATTCCAAGCGTTCCAGTCAACAGTGGCTGGACTAGCGCTCACTACAGCAGCGTTAGCGGAACTGGTGCTATCGGATGGCGTATTGCCTATAAGTTTGCAAAGTCCAATACTGAAACGGTCGGCAACTGGTTCACAGCTGATCGCCTTATTGTCGCTGTCTATAGAAACGCTCGAGGCCCAATCGGTACTGCGCAAGTATCCATCGGTACGTCTACAAACCTCATCACCTACCCAGCCGCTGACAGCGATGTCATTGGCACGGCAGGTACACGGCTTCTTCACTTCGCTATCAGCGCCCCTAGCAATGACGCTGGCTCTACGCCGACTGGACTAACCACAAGGATTAGCACTGGGAGCCTTACTGGATCTACAGCTCCTAGTGTTGCCCTGCACGACCAGGAAGTCTCGACTACTGGGAGTTACCCAGCATTTACCAACGGGATTAGCAGCGCTGGAACGACAGTCGGCATCACGCTTGGAATCGGCTACGGCACTCCACCACTGACAGCTGAGACGGTCTCCTTTAGTACCGCAATCAGTGGCGAAGTCCTACCAGACACGGTTCTCCTCGACAGCAAGGGATATCGCGCTGAGCTTGGCCAGGTTCTCACCTCCTACCAAAGCTTCTTCACCTGCAATGGAGGGAGCTTTGCTCTTAGCGGTTCGACCCTGGATACACATCTTGGGTTCTACCTGCAGGCAGAGAAAGGAGGCTTTGACTACTCCTTAACAGAGGCCTTCCTGCAGAGAGCACTGCTGTTCTTCCCGCAGTCAGGCTCGTTCACCCATGCATGGTCATCGATTGACCTGCCAAAGGGATTTTTTACTACGCCGCAAAGCGGAGTCTTCACAAGCACGGTTGCTAGTACTGGGATAACCCATACAGCAATGCTGTTTACTGAACGTATTGATCTTGATGCGACCCTGGCAGAGGGCGATCTCCAACGCTCAATCATCGAAGCATTTGGCGGCACCAGCCTGAGCTTTGGCCTGTCCCAGGTCGGTATTCAGAACATCAGCGAATCCCCCGCCGGGGGTGGCCCAACACGCAAGCCTGACGTTGAACATGGCGGCAGCGATCCGTCAACTCAAAGCTTTCTTCGCCCCCGATTCACTAAATACAACTCGGTTAGCAAGTCTCGTGACTTGGGCCGTATCAATAACTTCTTCGGCACTTTCAACGGTGAAATCGGCGCAGAGTCCGGGTCTCAAACTTTGTTCTTTAAGATCCACACTCTTGGTGCTGCGTCATTGCGTATCACTAAAAATGCTTCGAATAGGTATACCGACAAACAAATCTCTGTTGGTATTCTCGACTCGAATAGAAAGCAAGTCCAAACCTCCGTTCAAGGCTTCGCTTTCCAGAACGAGATCCTAAATACCGAAAACACTGAGGGAGCTGACCCTTTACCTGGAGGCACTTACTACTTCACGGTAAGTAGCAGCCAGTGGCAGAAGATCCCGTACAGCATCTCGATTCAGGCAATCCGATTTAAAGACATCAAAGGCGAAGTGGTTCTCACCATGTTGCCGACCAGTCGCTTCGCTATTGCCAAACTACGCGGACCAGCACTTCTGCAAAACGCCACTACGACCACTATTCCAACCAACGATCAGCTCATTCGCCCGACTGGAGCCATCGTCGTTAGCAACGCATCAGCTGGTGAATTGGTCATACCTTCTGGTATCGCACTTGGTCGCATGCTGCCTAGCGGTCGACTCAAGATGACGCACAAAATTTCTGCTACAGCAACATTGAGTGCAGCGAATGTAGCTACGCTTAGTTCACAGCCACCTTCATACGGCGGCGGTTATTAACGGTCCTCGACGACGGACTAAAAAACCCTTTCAGATATAGAAGTCCATGGCATTCTCGCAGTACTTTGCGACGCAAGTCCTGAGCTGGGTGAAAGGCGCCCCATTCCCAACTGCGCTGTCCAACGTCTATATCTCTCTGCATAGTGCAGACCCTGGCGTGTCAGGCACGAACGCCGACGAGACTGCAGCCATCACCAACACTGCTAACCGTACAACTATTGCCAGCTCTGCACTGGGCGCGGTTTCTGGCGCATCTGGTGGCGGCTTCGAGATCACGAACACTGGAGTGGTTCAGCTGACAACTTCAGCTAGCAACTCGAACGCAATCACCGTTACACATTTCGGTGTTTGGGATGCAGCAAGTGGCGGCAACTTTCTTGCCTCAGGTCAACTCACCTCAAGTGTTGACGTTGAGTTAGGCGATACCGTCCAGTTCAATATCGGTGCCATGGCGGTGCGTGTGGTCTGATGGCGAAAATCAAAAAGTCCCTGTTGGGCGAGCCTCATAAAAACCCGATTTTCAAAAAGACCACACAAGGTCAAGGTCGCCGCAGCCGCCCCAAACCGGGCAAAAAAATGATGCGCGGACAAGGCAAGTAAAGGCTACGTTTAAAACACATAAGGAAGGGCATGCTTTCTACGCAATATCGCCTTCGACTCGAGTTTATTTGTAAGTGCATTGCTAACGGCGAAGAGGTAAAACTCGACGACATGATCTGGGCAGACAAGCTCGGCAAGGCAAATCGCAGTGCATCAGAGATGCTCCGCAAGGCACGCCGCAAAGCAAACAACCCAGACATGCAGCCCGGAAGCCTGGATGACTTCATGAACCAAATGGACCTAGGCGATCCAGATCCCTCGAATCACGTTGTCGATGGCTTTAACACCGTCGAAGAGATTGCTGCCTGGTTCAAGCAGGACAAGACCGACGACTGGCGTCAACGGGACTAATCGTCTCGCAGGTAAGACACTTCCATCATCGCCGTCCTGAAGATGCGCCGCAGGTGCCAGAGCATCTCCTGCTCTTCCCTTTCTGCAGCGGGAGAGCCAGGCCACATCTTGAAATGAAACTCGATTGACGCTGCGATCTGCGCAACCTCGTCTGGCGTCAGCTCAAAGACCAGCCTGGTGCTGTCATCCTTCATTAGTACGACCAGATCGTGCTGGGCTTGGCCCCCGCCCGAGCGTGAAACTCTCCGTTATCGCGGGTGTCTATATGCACAAACCCCTTGTGGCAGCCATCACCAAGGCCGCCGGTCCAACGCTTTGCCAACCATTTGTAGAAGACTGAGCAGGATTCGCCTACTGGGTAGATGTCGAGAGCCATTCCTTTGGTGTGATAAGAGCCAGGGTGCCCACCAACTCGCGCATTGACCGGCTCAGGACGGAAGCCACTGGTGATTCCGAGCGGACCACCCCAGGCCTCTCGGATTAGGCCGAATTGACCGCTGATATAAAACAACTCTTCTTCTTCCTTGCTTCCCTCGATCGGCCGTCTTCGCTTGTCATATGACAACAGCTCTCCGACGGTGACATATGGGCTTACATGAGCACTGAAGTCACCCCAATCCACATCTTCCTCTACGTCCAGACTCGGACGCGCTGTTACCTCTTGCCAGTGCGGCAAATAAATAGCCCATCGCTCGTTTGAATCCGCAAGCGTTACCCACGCGTGCGAATCCTCTGCCATGGCCTCGAACTTCACAACATCGATAATCTCTCCTGCCTCGAACCCCTGCCTACCGTCGTTCGACAAATAAGAATTTTCTATAGCCGCCTTCTTTAAGAAGGTTGGCAGTAAACATTTGAATTTCATTTCTCCGTCATCCTCACACTGCCATAAACGCCCCTCTTGACGCCTACGAATCTTTAAGCCTTCAAGTTCTACTCCATTTGCATAAACATAGCGATTCAACGCGTCCGGCATCTCGCTATAAGCACGTGGCTTCAATGCACCTTCACTGAGAACCTTGCTTATGGTTTCGAATTCAGGAGCGCCGTAGAAGTTTGGACCTAAGTTCCATCCAAAGCTTATGAGTACTGCTTGCCTCCTAGGCCCCAAGGCGTCCCATCCAGGGATTCGGTATAGAGGAGGAATATAGTCGTCACTAAGCATCTCCTCTAGATAGCGCTGGCAAACGGGCTTACTGCAAACATCGCCCATCCGAACAGGCGTCCCATTTGGGTAGCGAGTCAATCCAGCGCAGATTGTCGGGACACCAACTGCATCTAAATATGCTTCTGTTTCTACGCCTTCAAAACCTTCAATCAGACTGATCGCCGTCGCTAGGGCCAGGGGGGTTATCAGTGGGTCCATCGCCGTAAATCGCTGCAAATCGTGGACTTGCCGATACCGCGTCTTCTTTGCCTTCCCAAATGTTCAGACCGTGCTCAATAGCAGCTGGCGGACTCAACCCTTTGGCACGTAAAATTTCAATCTGCTCGATCACGCCGTCAACGTGATCAGCAGACTTGGAATGCTTTGAGCACGCCGACAGCTCACTAAAAATGTCATCGCTGCCGGCGAGACGCACAAGCTCGTATCAGCTAGATCGTCAATCTAACGATTAGCCGCCGTAAATACGTCGAGCAATTTCTTCGCCTGTTCCTGACTGAGCAAGAGCCATTTTTGCTTGCCCAGAGGCAGCCATCTTTTGAATCATGGCAGCACCAAAGTCCTTCATGGCTCTTGCCTTGTTCTCGGGCGTTTGCTGCATTGCAGCACCAGCGCGAATCCCTTCCATGACAGCACTGATGCGCTGGCTTTTGGTCATACCAGCGTCAACTTCTTCGCGTTTTGCCTGCTGTTGGAAAGCTTGCTGAACTTGATACGCATCTGGAGAACCAGACGGCTGATCAAGCATTACAGCGTTGATATTTTGAGAGGGAGGAAGATTCATGTGAAAAGGCCCCGGTAACCGGGGCCGTGTATTGATCAGCCTTCGGAAACCAGAACCTTGCTGCGCAAAGCGTCGGGGCCGGCCTGGGAGAGCATTTGCCAAGCAAGGGCAGGATTGCGCTCGCTGATGGCACTGAAATCAGACCAGAAGTCGTCAGGGCGACCGGATGCCTGAACGCCAGGCTGAGGCATGTCGATCTCAGGGCGCCGATAAGCAGGAGCCTGAGGAGCAGGTGCTGCCTGAGGAGCAGGTGCTGCCTGAGGCTGAGCAAAGCGAACTTCGTTGGCTTCGATCTCAGCGCGCAGACGATCCTCTGCGGTCTCAGTGGGGTATGGACCCTCAGGACCGTAGAAGTCTTCGACGTATGCAGCCAACATGTCGGGGTCGGTCAGCATGACGTGATAGGCAGCGTTGTCTTCCGCTGCTGCGTCGATCACTTGCTGGGCGGCCTGAAGACCACCGTCCAGTTGCTCAAGTTGCTGCATCACCTCAGCAGTTTGCTGAGCCTGTGCCAATAGAGCGTCCTCGACTACGCAGCTGTACCTGTTAAGTAGAGCTGGCGCCTCCAATCCGAAGTGCTGGAGGACTTCAAGACTTTCGTCGCTGACGCTTGCGAGATACTCGTCGCTCCCGGGTTGCGTCTGCGCGCTGCTGTAGGTCGGCGCCTGTGTCGGGGAGTACGCCGGCGTTGCTTGGGGAATTGAGGTCTGCAGCCCCGATACGGAAGGAGCCGCTTGGTACTGCACCGGAGCCGAAACCTGCCATGCCGCGTCCTGTGAAGGGGCTGCCTGTGGGGTCGGAGTTGAGTAGGCTGCCTGCGGTTGGGAGCTCCGCGTCGCGCTCAGACTGTCGCTCAGTCGCTCGAACGCCTGCTGCCATGGGTTGGCCTGGGGCGCCGCCTGGGGAACCGCCGTCTGTTGGTAGCTGGCCTCCGGCTGCGGCGCCGAAGGAATCTGGTACGAAGGTTGGGCGCTCTGGGCCGGAGCTGATTGGTAAGCCTGCGTCGGCGCGGGCGCGCTCGATGGGATCGAGGCCTGCGGGATCGCTTGTGCCTGTTGCGTCTGAATACTGTCCTGCATAAGTCAACTCACGCTTGAGGAAATCAAGTGCGCGATAGATGTAAGGGGTTAAATCAAGCTTCGGATCCGCAAGCAGCGGTAAGTCGGGTGCCTGCGGATGTGGAACCTGACGCATGTTTTCGATAAGCGTCAGGAATGTGCCAAGACTCTGTTGAGTGGCTTGGGCCATACGGAATGGATAGCCACTGAGCATTGCGCTTCGCTCTTCGTCCGTTTTGTCAGGGAACAAGTAACGGAGAGCCTCGATCGAATTAACGCCGAGTTCTTGAAGGTTTCGGACAACAATACTTGAGTTAAGTATATCCTCTGTGCCGTCTTCAAAGACGGGTCCTTTCCATCTCCATTCGATCTTGCGATCGCCATCAGGTATAAGGCCTACAACTCCCTCAGGCAGAGCACGGGACTGAATGGCATTGCCAATCTCAACCTCCAGTGTTCCCTCGTATTCCTTGGAAATTGCCTGGTGAGCGTTGACAGCCTCTTCAAACAAAACTTGCTCAGGGAAGTCCTCACGAATAGGAGCAGGGGGACGCTGCAGGCCAATCGCAGCTGCGAAAGATTCCCGGAAGATCTTTTCTTCGTTGAAGATGATCAGCGACATCAACTTACACAGGCCGTAAGTCAGAAGCCCCCGACAACGGCGCGTGGCAGAAGTAGCTGCGCGACCGTATAGAGACTTGATCTCATACGCAGTAGCGCCAGCCGTAATACCTAGTTCGTCTACACCACCAAGCGCTGTACGAATCTCTTCTCGGTACTGACGTGCATAAAGGTTTTGGTCACCTGAAACAGCATCAGGGGTGATGTATGCAGCACGGTCAGTGGCTTCGATGTTTGCGATGACACGAGGCACTTTGAAGCCACCACCCGCTGCACCAGAAATCGGCGAGCTAACACGGGTCGACGGGCGATTGGCCGCATAGAAACCTGCCTGGGAGCTGATCGTCGGACGCATGCCCTCGTCGTCACCGCTGTCCACCAGGTCGTGCTTAGGACGACTGGAGATCAGCGTCGGGTTCCCAAAGAACGTGATGTTGGTGCGGATGTTCTTGACGAGGTCGTCGTGAGTGACGATCTGTTCTGCGAGCCAGTCGAACTCGCCACTTGCGTCCATCCCTGTGGAACGCATGTTGTTGAAAGACTCAACTGCTGGGATGAAGCCCAGGCTGTTCGTCAGCGTGCGGGTCTTGTTCTGAGAGAACGCCAGGCTCTGTGCGCTGGCATCAAATGAAGGCTTTTCAGTGGTGATGGTCTCCTTGATCTCATCACGCCTGACCCGAAGCTTCACGTACCGATCAGACCCGCCCTGGAGAGTCGAGGTAGCTGCAGGAGCGTTGATGGTGTCGCGGACAGTAAACGAATAGATCAGCTCGATCTCCTCGAGCTCGCCCATTGCGTCGTAGTAAGCACGGTAGTTATCCGCGCTGAACCACATAATCCGATACGTGTCGCGGATTGGCCTGAAATAAAACAAACCCTTCCCGTCAATCAGGAAGTCATCGACGACTCCTTCAAGGCGCGTATCAATCTCGTTCTCTTCAATCAGCCCTGACAGGAATTGCTTCCTGAAGCCATAAGTATCCTGCGCCGGATAAAACTCAAGGCCTTGACGCAGCATGAACAGTTTCATCTGTGAAAGATGACTGTTCACGATCATCGTGTCAGTGCCTGATCCACCGTCCCGCTTTCTGGCCGCTTCGAGAATGCGGCGGAAACGGTCCTGAGTTCCCTGGGTCATAGTTCTATGTTAGTTCCACTCAATGTGTGCTTTACCTCTGCGCATAAGCCCTTGCACCACGATATTCAATGAGTCAGCACAGTCATCGTGTGGTGAGTGTCCGAAATTGACGATTTCGTCCACCATGCAGCTGAAGTCTCTGTATTTGTTGAATAAGATTTTTTTATGCTCAAACAGACCCATAATTCCTCTCAGTCTGGCGAGCTTGTCGCCACGGAACCCCTTCACCGGGCTAATGGAGAGGTTGTAGAGCTGCCATTCATTAAAGAGAATCCGCTTGAGGTCGCCCTCAAAAGATTTCTGATAGGCGACCACCTCTGGCCAAATGGTGACGGGTGACTGGCTCCTGAAGTACTGGCCTTCGTCATTCACTTCAAGCAAGTTCCATTCGACCAGGAGTTCGCACAAAGCCTCGATCTTGTCGAGGTTGCCCATCGACCTCATGCGTCGGTAGTCAATGACGTAGACCTTGTCGCCCACCCGACCAGCCAGGGTGAACACGGTCCAGTCGTTTCTCTCGCTCATGCCAGCAGAGAGATCAATGCCTACCCCGATGGTGTCGTAGTCATCAGGGACCTCAGCCTTGACAAACAGCTCAGGAGATATACCTAGTTCGGTAGATCGCACTGGCTGGTTGAGGTATTGGTAGCTGAACGCCACCCGATCATCCGCCTGAAGCTTGAGTAGGTACTTAGCTCCCCACATCTCAGGCCAATAGCTCTTGGGCCGGCCGTCGTCGTCGTAGCTAAGAGCTGACTGGGTAATGCACTTCCACCCCTTCTTCTCAGTGAAGATCGTGGCAAACAGATCGTCGAAGTGAAACCTGGTGCCCAGGGCAATTGCTCGAGCGCCCTGGAACATGGTCGGAACAATCACGTTCGTCCAGTTCGTCTCCATCTCCCGGCGAATATCCGGGTTGGCGATACTGGCCGCGCTCTTAATCGCGTCATCAACGACGATCAGCGACGAGCGTTTCGACGTGATCGTCCCCTTAAGACCTGCGCAGGCAACCGTAAAAGCATCCTCACCCCTAATATCCACCTCCGCAAAATCCCAATCAATCGACCAGAGTTCGTCCGACGTACGCATCTTGGATAGTCGTACGCACGGAAATATCTCCTGATATTCCTTCGAGCAGATGAGGTTCTTAATCGCCGCGCTCTTGTTGCGCGCAACGTCGACGTTGTACGAGACATAAAGGATCCTCAGAAGCTTCTTAGCGAGCGCGTGGCGGCCGATAAGCCACCCGAGCAATAAACCCAGCACGGTGGACTTGGCGCTCCCTCTGGGGCTCAGGAGGCAGGTATTAGGGCCTGCAATGTCCAGCAGGTGCTCGTTGCTTTGACCCGTAAGAAAAACCTTATGCCAATCCCTCATATGACGGGCTGGCTTCTTGCCCATCAGCTCACAGAAGTAGGCAAAGCTGTCACGCGCTTTGATGACGTGAGGCGGAAGCTCTACCTCGATCTGCTTCTTGACGATCGCCTTGGCTGCGGCCTTTGCAGACCGCATCTTGGCTTGTGAGATTGAGCTGCCTGCCATGGCGGGAATGTATCCAGTTTTGCTTGATTGGCGCCCCCTAGAACAAAGGCAAAATTAGTGCCGGAAATTTTTACTTAGGCCAAGCCCAGATAACGCCTAACGGCTGCAAGGACAGCAGGGTCGCCAAGATTCCTGACAGGGATCCCAATATCGCCAGCCATTCGCAGGGCTTGGCCAGTGCCACCAGTCACGGCACCGCCAGGCGTGTAGGCAACGACCAGATCAGCTGGGGCATCAAGCCGTGGCCCCAGTACCTGCATCGCGTTTCTTGCCATGAGGTTCCTAGCGAACGGGGACAAACGCTCCGGGGCTGGGTGATACCTGGCGACAGTCTCTAGAGCTTGTTGCCAACCCTGCTGCCTGGTGCTGTCATACACGCCAGGCATTCCAGCTGATCGCTGATTGAATCTCTGGCCAGGCAGGTATATCGCTTTATTGGAAGGATTGACTACTCCTGCCTCAAACGCGCTATCAGCCCCTGCGGCCCCACCACTCCTTAATTTCCAGTCTTCGCCCTCCATCCTCGAGGCCAGGGCTTTCATTATTTCCAGCACCCCGGGTGGAGTAGCTCTTGCTCCAATCCCTGCGTAAACCCTGCTCATCACTTCTCGTCGCAGATATCAGCCCAGATGGATTCGAAGGCCAGCTCCAGGGCAGGGAGCACCTCGTCCGAGTTCTTGAAGATGGTGCGTAGGTCGCGCATCACCTTGTCGGCCCCGGCCATGATCAATCCACGGCGATCATGCCCCTTGGTCAGCTTGTCGACTTCGACTACATGACCACGCAACTCCTTGCTCAAATGGGCAACTCGGGTTGCCGCTGCATCCGCTTTGATGAGGTCTGCCTGGACCTGCTGCCTGAGGAAGTCGATATCCCCCTCGAGCTTGACGATCTCGGCGAGCATGATCTCCCGCCGATTGAGCTTGGGATAGGTCTGATTGATCCATTTCTCCAGAGCAGCAAAGCTGCCCTCGTATCCGAGTACGCCCGCGTAGAGCCAAATTTCGTATACCGAGTAGGTGTTCTCGGCATACGCCATAAAACCCTCGCGATGCGCATCGTCCAGGGCTGTCAGAAAGTCCTGGATTTGAGGGTTAATTGTTTTGGGCATTAGCCGAAGAAACGGGCTCCCAGTGAACGAATGGCCCCTCGGGCATCAGCACGCATGTTGCGCTCCTCGCTGTAGCGCTTGCCGATGTTCTTGCGCTCCTCCTGGCCAGCGGTCTGGATACCCAGGCGCTGCTCGCGACCTCGAGCACCAATGTTCAAACGCTCCTGCTGACCAGCGGTCTGCAGTCCTAAGCGTTGCTCAACACCTCTCGCGCCAATGTTCAGACGCTCCTGCGTGCCGAGAGCACCGATATTCATCCGCTCTTGCTTGCCTTGCTCTCGGTATCCAGCTCGCTGCTGACGACCCGTTTCGCGAATGCCCAGGCGCTGTTGCATGCCTTGAGCGCCGATGAGCTGCTGAGTGATGCGGCCTTCGGCACCCATCAGCTTGAGCTGGTTACCTGTTTTCAGGTTCTCCATTCCCTGATTCAGCTGAGCCAGGTGAGCGCTCATCGCCTTGTTGTAACCCAGGCTCAGGCCGCCCATCATCATGGTGCGACCAGCGTCAGCGAACGTGCCGCTGACAAAGCCTGTAAGTGACTCGTTGTCCTTGTACTTATTACCCATCTCGGTCAGCAAAGACGCGCCTTGCGCGTACATATTGCCGCCGGAAGTATGTGCAGTACTTGCGTAAGAAGACATCGGTATCAGCTAAAGAGAATGGCGGCCCCGCCAAGAATGTTTTTGATCAGACCCAGGGTCTGACCACGCTGAAGAAGCGAGCGATCTTTATCGCGTGCATCAAAGCTTTTATTCATATATGTGTTGTAATCAGCGCTATTCATCTGCCGTGCATCTTTCTTGTCGTCGAAGCTGGCCCCGAGAATTCGCAGTGAATTGTCAGTCAGCGCACCAACGTCCGATGCGTAGCGCTCCTGGCCAATCTGATTTATATCTTTTGTGCCTTGGACCTTGAGGTCCTGATACTGCCTCTCAATAGGCAGCATTCGGGTGGCAGTATCGACCTCGCGATCAAGCACCTCCCTGGGGGCCATTGCTGAAGCCTCGAGGATCTTGGTGGCCTCATCATCCGCAGCTTTATAGCGCTCTCCAAAAGCCTTCAAGGCTTCTACGCCGCCTTCAGTCTCCAGCAACTGACTAAATAACGTATTGAGGTCGGCCATGTCTAATTACTTTTGAGTTTGCTTTTGAGGCTGCACTTTCTTCAGCAGCATGTCGAACAAATCGTTCGAAGCCTTTGCTGGTTCTACTTTAACGACTGGGACAGTTGTATTCGTCTGATTGCTTTGAGTAGCAGTCCCTCCTGCACGGCGAGAAGGCACACTTGTTACAGCGTCGATCAGGCCCCCGATATTCTTATCGGGATCTAAAACGCCTTGGTCATTAGCCATAGCATTTCGCACGCTCTGCTCGAATGACAGCTGAGTGATGCGCTCGTCCCTCGGATCTCGGAGCGGGGACAATGCCAGCCCTGCGTTTGCATCACCGCCCATCAACATCTTGATCAGGGCGTCTTGCTTGCGGTTCTTTTGCTCAGTCTCCAAAACTTCTCTGTTGTAGTCCAGAGTCATCTTGTTACGCAAGCCAGCTCCATACTGAGCAAGTGCATCTCTTGCGATTGCAGCTTCGGTCAGAAACTTCTTGTATGGCAGCTCAGTCAGCGTTTTCGTGGCGAAATCGCTTTTTACGTCCTGAAAATCGATATTGGCCTGCAACCTCTGCAGTGGTACACCAGAGGTATTAGCGCTGGCTACTGCAGCATTGAAGGAAGGAAGAGCAAAAGCCATTAGAGAAGATTCTGCATTGCAATAGCGAGCGCGTCAGACGCGGACTGCTCACGATTCAACCGAGACTGATTGAGAGAGTTTGCGTAGTTGTAATCAGATGCCATCGCATAGTTCTGCTTGGCAACATTGATTGCACGGGCATCCTCCATCTTCGCCAGGGTGTTCATCACTGGACCCAGTGCTTCCATCCGCTCAGAGAGCAACTGGGTATCCAAGCGGAAGTTGCGCGCCTTCTTTTTCTCAGGGCTGTCTCTTGTGATGACGTCATAGACACCGCCAGCTAGGCCAGCACCTGCCTTGCCTACGTTGTCTTGGACTTGAAGCAGGGCGCCAAGTGTCGGGACGACGGCCATCCCGAGGGGGCCTCCCACCATGAAGCCCAGTCCAGCAAGAGCAGCGGTTGTACCCATATCTCCCAGCATCCTGCCGCCTGCCTGGCTCAAGTTCCTTCCTGCACTATCACCGTCATCTTTGAGCTCCTGGCCGGCCGCCATGGCGGAGCCCAGAAGACTCAATCCGGCCAAAGGAACACCGACCTTGCCAGCACGAGTAAGGGTTTGGAGGATCTTGGGACCTCCAGCCATCCTCTTTCCGTCGAGGAACTGATTGAACTTGGCTTGAGCACCCTGAAATAACCCCGGATCGTTTCCGCCAGCCATTCGAGCTCCCCCGTAAGAGATGCCTGCATTGATGGCAGCGTCTTGCACAGTCCCGTAGGGCACAATCGCCGTATTTCTAGGATCTCGAGCCACTACAAGGGGTTCCTGTCTTTATGCACATTCTATAAATATCAATCCTCCATATAACTAAACTTTTCCGGCTCTACCCAAGGCACTTTTTCAACATTGGATTCAATCTCAAATCCAAGCTTTGGGCAGTAAACAAGCTTCTCTCCTGACTCACGATCTAAGCAAGCAGTGCACGCATGCACATAGTCAGCGTTACACCTTTGCCGGGGTCGCTCAGACCATTCCCCGTCAACCTTCACATATCGAGCTTTGTCATAAGGAACATCGTTTTCTTCAATGTATTGCCAGACATCTTCATGGGTCCAGTCCCTCAACGGAAAGAAAAGACTCATGTGCTCGGGCATCATTCGCCCCTCGACACGCGTACCAGCATCACCACCTAAAACCCTGTCGGTGTCGCATCGCTTATGGCCAACCCATGCGGCATCGCACTTACTGACGACAAGCTTGCTTTGCTTGGGGCGATCGAGCATGTCGACTGCGCACGCCCAGGGATAGCCTTCCTCAGGAGGCACAATCCCTGAAGGGCATGTCAGATAGCTGTCATTCAGCTGATACCAGTTCTGCACTTCGAATTCGTCGCCAGTCTGCTGCATCGCTGATCGGAATGGGTGCCAGGTCCACACCATCAGCTCCCATTCGCGAATTACATAATCCTGAAATGCATACTTGTGCGGCTGCCAGGGCTCTCGGTAAAAGATGACCGGGAGCTCGTAGCCACACTCACGCATCAGGTGCAGCAGGACCATGCTGTCCTTGCCGCCAGACCAGCACACCGCACTATGCGGATAGTGGTACATGCCTGATTCGATAATCTCTATCGATTTCAGATATTTGTCTCTCACGGCGATAGCGCTTTCGCCGAATGTACCGAGTTAGATCAGGGCGCCCACGGCTGCTGCACCAACACTTCCGACTGCGCCAATAATCGAGTTTGTTCTGCCTGCAGAGCGATTCTTAGAGCCCTGCTCGGCTTGCATCTCACGTTGCGCTTGGCCGATCTTGTAGTTGGTCATATTGTTCAACGCATTGGTAGCCAATGCCATCTCCATCTCTTGATCAGCGACGGAGGCCCCAACCAGTGACTGCAAGCCAGTGCTGCTTGGGGAGAAATCATTGCCAACCAAGCCATAACCAATACCAGCGCCGGCACCGATTCCCTGGCCAAATTTTTTGCCATAGCTCTTAGCGTTCTCGGCAGAGAAATTCTGATAAGGATTCAAAGGATCCTTACCTTCTCCTAGACCCGAGGACTGCGCATAAAACGCAACAGGATCTAACTGAAAGCCCATTGTTAATTACCAGCCTGGTGTATTGATACTGTAATTGCCGTAGGGGTTCTGCCCCTGGAAAGGATCACTCTGCCAGCTGAAACCGCTGTCATACATCCCCTGCACGGCCTGACTGCCCTGGGACCAACTTTCCGGTGAAGTGATCTGACCCATGGTCGCCGGTGTACTTTCAGCGGCATAGTTCGGGAGCTGCGGAGTCTGCATGTTCTTAATACCCGCCGAAATTCCAGCGCCTGCAACATTGCCAATTGCACCAAAGATTGCATTTGTCCTGGCAGCACTGCGATTCCTGCTTCCCTCACGCTCGGCTAGCTCAATCCCCTCGAGAGCGCTTTTGTATTTGGTGAGGTTATTTAGAGCGCTTCCAGCCATACGCAGCTCTGAGGCTTGCTGCTTTTTAGGAAGGGCGCCGAAAAAACCGGCGCCTTGTGTCGAAGCGATCTTATTAAATTCACGTCCTGCGTTAAACATCAGCTATCGCTCTCCTCGTATTGCGGGGCTTTACCTTTAAGCGCCCGCCTCATGGATTCTAAAACGTATCCAGAAAGCGCTGCTCCGGTTGTATATGCAGAGGTATTCGCAATAACAGACTTTGCGACTTGATTTTCGTTATCCGATTGCACCTTGCGATATTCATTCAAGGCATCTTTTACTTTGCTATCAAGATCAGCTGTTGGATCTTTTGCGTCATCCCTGAGCTTGTCATACGCGGCAAGCTTTTCTTTCTCAAGGTTGTAACCCTGGTTTTCCTGAACCTTCTGAATACCGCGTTTGATGCCACGCCTTGCTCCGACTACTGCCGCTGCCATTGGGACGAGACCAGTGGCAAGCGGAATGGACTTACCCATAAAGGTCACTTCCGGTCCCTGGATGCCATCGACCGTCGCCTTAATCGGCGATTTGCCTGAGAACAGATAGTTCTTATAGGCGTTGTATTCCTGACGACTCACGTCAGGCCGTTCCTGGACGAACTCGTCGTAGGGCAGCAATGATCCAGAGCGGCCTAAGAAGTAACGGTTAGCAAGCTCGCCAACGGGATTTGCAGTCTCAGTCGGATTGTTGGGATCAGGCAAAGTCGCCTTGTAGCCGGGTTGTCGCGTGAAGTTGCCAATACCCATTGATGTCGCGATCCAGGCCGGAGCTGCTGCCGCCATGCGCAGGTTCCGGTTTCGGATCAGCGATTCCCGCTCGTGCAGACCTGACAGGCCAACGTTGTTCTTGGCGGCTTCGCGCATGCCCTGGAACATGGCGACCTGTGCCACAGCTTGCGGTGCGTTCAGGAACCACCAGATGTTCCGCATACCATCGCTCGCCAAGTCAGCGCCGATGACGCCAGCAGCCTGGGCGGCCTTTGCTCGGTAGTTACCGGGGCCAAGATCGACCTCGCCGCCACCTGGGGCAGCTACACGACCAATTTCGATCGTGGAACGACGTAGATCGACGTCATCAGCGCGAGCCTCTCGAAACTCCTCCAGCTCGTCAGGACGCATGCCGCCGAGCTCGATGTTTCCGACCTTGCGCTTCAGCTCTTCCGGCAGCACGCCCGCAATGAGGCGCCCAATCTCTGTGTCACTGACCCTGTTAGGAAGGATCTGCTTCAGGGCCGAAGCAAGCGGAGAGCTCGAGGCCATCTCCGCAACGGGAGACGACTCCAGCTGCAGATTGGGGTTTTTGCTACGGATATACCCCTCATAGGCACGGCCCGAAGACTTGAAGGCCTGTTGGGCGATATTGCCGAGATCTGACCACGAAGGATCATCAAGCGGAAGTGCCATTAGCTCAACGCCCTCCCGCCAGTAATGCCAGCACCGAGTAGCAGTGAGATCAACTCCTGCTGTGCCTGCTCAGCGGTCATTTCCTGGTCACTTGCATTTAGCAGCGATTCACGTTGCTGTGCAGGGAGGCTTGGTGCCTGCTGCTGCAAGGCACGCTCCATAACCCCTGAATACATGGGACGCGGAGCGAACATGTTCACTGGGGCGCCAACCATGACGTCGCCCAGTGTTGCTGCTGTGGCCTTGGCTTCAGGCGTAAGCGCTTTACCGGCAAAACGCAGCTTGTTAGCAACACCGCCACCTGCGACCTGGCCAAGCACTGAAGCGACCAAGCCAATACCTAGATCTTCTGCGGCGATACCCAGGCGGTCAGCTCCGGTTGCCCCTGGGGGAGCCATTGTTGACGCCAGTCCTGAATAAAGCAGGTCAGGTGCATAACGGGCGGCCAGTTGCCCATAAGCAGGCTTACCCGCCGCAGTCATCGGAACAAGGATGTCCTTCAGACCTTTAAGGGCAGGGCCAGCGAATTGCAATAATCCAGCAGCCATAACTACGCAGTCTCCTCGGGTGGCATTGCGCCAGGGCCAGGGCCAGCTGGTGCCAGGCCGAATGGACCGCTAGCCCACTTCATCGCGAACTCCTTGAGAGAGTTCTGCGCTTCAAACAATTCCGGATTATTAGCAATAGAGCCGAACTCGCCCCTAAGACCACCAATCAACTGCTCGCCCCTCTCGCCAGCAAAACGAGCGTTGAACCTCGGAGACGCATGTTTTTGCGTGCTTCCGTGCTCATAACCAAAAGAACCAGCGCTGGTTTCTTCTTTATCGTTTTTGCTCTGAATAGCCATATCGAACGTCCGTGCCAGCGCTGCTGGTCCGGCGTCCATGATCTTGTAACCCGGCGTCCGGTCTCGCCAGGTTGTCCAAGAACTTACAGCCACTCTTATTAGACGCTATTTCTTAAATGTTAGCTATTAGGCAATTTATCTTTGTAAGCCTCATAGCCTGCATTACGCTCTGCATTTCTGAGTATTTGCAAAAGCTCAGCGGGGTCTTCACCGGGCTCCATATTCCTAGTCATAAGTGGCTCATGAATATCGCCCAGCAGGAATATCACGCGGTCTGACAACTGGCCGGACTTGATCAATTGGTTGACCTGACGTCCATCAATAACCCCATCAACCATCAATTTTTGAAGGCCATTAATCATCTTGCGGTCTTCAGGGCTCTCTCCCTCCCAACCGCCACCGGTGTCAGGGGTTCGCGTCGATTTGACAGCTTTTGCCGCCAAGGTGCCGGTGCCAACCCCCGCAAGGATCGGAAGTACCCACTCACCGGCGAATCTTCCTATCTGGCTCATTTCTCAGATTTTTTCTTGGCCTTGTTCTTGAAGTGCTCGAGAAGCTCAGCTGGCATCTTGCCGTCTTTGCTCTTCTTTGATTCGCCTTTCTTGTGAGCCTTGGCCTTTTCTTTGGCGGATTCTTTGCTGTGATTCATCGCGAAAACATCTTGTTGCGGAAACGAGCCAAAAGCTCAATGGCAGCATTTCTGCTGGGCTCAGAAGCCCCTTCAGCCAGGCCACGCATTACATTCTGGCGTGCTTGCAAAGGCAAAGCGTTAACAATCTGCTGCTGCTCGTCAACACTTCCCTTGCTTGCAGGTGCATTCATTGCAGTTCCAGTGTCAGCCGCTGATTGTTCGCGAGCCTGACCCAACAATGCAAGCCGCTCATCAAACGCTTGTTGGATGCGGTCGGCTGACGCATTTTGACGGATGAACTCTGCCATGTTTGCTCGTTGCCGCATTCCAGAGGCTGCATCCACAGGTTGCATACCTGTTTCGCGATAGATAGTCAGTGGGTCAGGTATGTCAGTTTCCGGCTGGCTAGTAGCGCGAGCGATTCCAGCTACGGCAGGGTTCTGGTATTTCGCACGTAATGCAGCCACATCAGCGCCGGAGAAGCTACGTTCTCGCCCAAGCACCACGTTTGGGTCGAAGCCAGTCTCCACAGGGCCTGACATTGCGACCGCATTTCGAGGGCCAGCAGGCACAGCCCTTGCACGCTCGATGCTGAAGCCGGAATTACCCCCTCTGCGCTCTACGACATCTTCACCAGTGCTGTCGTAATCAGAATCCACGTACTCAGGCATCGCCATTTCAGCGATTTCTGCGGCTACATCAGTGATTCCAGGCGCAGGCTCGAAAGCAGGGGCGAAAGCTTGGATGTCAACCTCACGTCCCATCCGCTCAGCGCGGACCAGGGCGATACCAGTCTCGAGATTCGTAGCCGCACGCGCCAAAGCAGCCGCTTTTTCGGGGATTGTGGTGCGTTCTGCAGCCATTTTCAGCGTCATGATCCGACGTTCAATGTCTGGATCGTTCGCTTCAAGCGATCTGAAGGCATTGACTACGGTCGGCTTGTCCATAAAGGAGCCGTATTGCAGTTCCTCAAGCAATTCGTTGAACGGCATGCCATATTTTTGGGACATTTCGTTCACTTTTTTGCCGACTCTTGGGGGCCGCCCCTCGTAATTTCTGCGCAAACCACCGATTTTGGGCTCAAGGTCGCTGTCATCCAGGAACGGAACTAACCCTGTTTCGTTTAATACACGCGCATTACGAACAGCTAGGTCGGTTCGAGCTGGATACAAGGACGCTGGATAACGTGACTGAGGATCTCGCTCGATTAGAGGCTTTTTTCTGTACCTCTTGTCCTCGGCGATACCACTTTGGAACTTGGGATCGATACTTATCAGCTCTGAACGAATGGCGTCATAGTCGCGGTTGGCAGGATTTCCAACACGGAAGAGCCCATCTTCAGCAAGCTCCTTCGGCGCATACACGTCACGAGTAATAAGCTCGCCAGTATTTTTGTCTACGCCATCAATGAGGTAGCCAAAGAGCGTTCCCTGGCCCTTCTGACGAACAAATCTGCCTTCTTCCGCCAGCCGCTCGAGTGTAGTGATATTTGTCAGCGGAGTTTTGTACTCTCCTCGCAGTCTCTTGACCTCTTCGGCCAGGGATGGGGCTTCTTCGTAGCTCTCTTTGTTGGAATAAACCGTCTTAGCGCTTCGCACCTGGCCATCTCTGCCGCGCACGGGGATTTGAACGCCGCCGTATGCATTCACCTCTGGAGTAGGCGTGTCTTTAATTCTCTGCCCCAGCCTGAACTGAGACTCTGGATCTACTCCCTCTTTACGCAGTACTTTCTTGGACTCCGGCCGCACATCTCGATCACGAGGTAAGCCGTACCTGGCCATGTTCTGGACACTTTCAGCCAGATCCCTGTCATCCAGACTCATCCGCTGGGGATAAAGGGATGCCGGCGCCTCAGCTTCGCGGTCACGCTCAGCCAAAGCGGTCAACAGTTCTGCCGCAAGTTGTTCATTTGTCGTTCCAGGCACGATTGGCCGGGGACCCGTCCTCCTCCGAGGATCATTTGGGTCACCGATGTTGCGAAAACCACCAATTCCGCTAATTGCGCCTTCCATCTAAAGACAAATCTTGCATCCCGCAAGACAAGTCTATCGACGATAAATATGCGGCCTCGCGGGGTATTTAGCCCTTTATTTCTTGCGAAATTTTTGAGCACATACAAATAGGGAAAAAAAACACGTTTAAAAATAGGGAAAAATTTCCACCGGAAACTAAAGTTGGACAGCAGCAGCCCCCGCGGGAAAGTTCTGATTTTTGTTGCGCCGCGCGGTATACATCAAACACCCCTCGCACCTTCCGATACCGGTCAAACAAAAAAAAGATTGGCTCGGGGTTTACCTGAGTAGACGCGTCCGCTCAGCGAGCGCGATTCGCTACGCGAAATCGCCGAGCTCGCGTTTCGCTGGGGAACATCAGTACGCGCAACGAGAGTAAGCAGCAGCAGCGCGACAGCGAACGCGCTCCGCTACGCGACGCGCACTGTTCGCTCGTGTCGCTGAGATACCTGAGTACGCGCGCGACTGCGCGCCCCGCTCCGCGTTACATAAGTACGCGCCCACCGTTACCGCTGTACCCCCACGTATCTATTAGCCCCGCTTATACCCCTGCGTCTCCAACAGTTACCCAGCACGCGAGCGCGAGCGCGATCCGTTCCGCGCACCCCCCGCGCTTACGCGTCACGCGGCGGCCAAACCACTTGATGTCTGTAATTCAACACGGATTCGCACCCAGATGGGGTGCTCAATTTCACCCTCCTCGCCCTCGCTTCGCTCGTTGCTCGTGAGCTCACCTCAGTACCCCTGCGCCTACCACGCCCACCGAACACACCGGTTCCCGGGTGTCCAATAACAACAGTGCATTCATGTTGGCTCCTTCGATCTACAAATGTGCAGCGAACATCGCCAACCTCGGCGACTGGGACCACACCGAAGATTTCTTTCCGCTCGGCATAGATATCTACGGCTGCGGTGTCATGGGTGTCCGCTACTGGGCAGATGACTGGCTCGGCCAGGCATACCTCGAAGAGGACAATGTCCTGTACGGACCTGAAGCGCCACTACCAGGCGACGAGGATCCTGACGAGCTCCCCTTCTAAACCTCAAGGCCCTGGCGAAAGCTGGGGCTTTTTTTATGTCCACTTACAACAGTGCATTCAATGTCTGACCTTCGCAAAGCTTGCCGCCGTGGCTGGATGATTGGTGGCTTCGTTGGAACCACCTTCTCCTGTGTGTTCTACGGAGGCATCGGTTTCTTCCTCTTCGGCACAGCTGGTCTGCACGGGGGACTTGCAATCGCAATATCGATGGCTGCTGTCAGCCTCCTGTATTTCGAGCGCAAGTTCAACAAGCACGGCGGAATAGTCGAGGCCCTAGAGACCTGGGGCATGTGAGATCTCGAGGCCCTGGCGAAAGCTGGGGCTTCGTTTTTTTCTTTAAAGACATTGACTCGCTTCGCTCGAGCAGGCCTCGGCCAGGCGCTCACTTCGTTCGCTTTGTCCTCGGTATCAACAGCCGGGGGCTTCGCCCCAACAGCCGGGACCGACAGACGGCCTGTTTCCCTCTGCCTCACCTTCGGGTGGGGCTTTTTTATTGCCCTAATTCAACGGTGCATTTCACATGTCTACTGAGATCCACAACCTCTTCAAGTACGACACCTTCTGGGATCCAAACCAGCTCGAGCTAATCCCGGTCGGCCCGCCAAGTCCTACGCAAGTGGTGACCTTCAAGATCCTGACTGGCACAGGCGTCGACTGGGATAACAATCCCCTTCCTAACTGGGACGATGCCTACATCACATGGACTGGCGAGGACGGCCTACCAATAGCCGACTTGGAGGATGCCAACTGCTGCGACGCAGATCGTTCGTCAGCACGAGACATCTACCAAGAGCTCAAGGCCCTGGGCTACCAGCGTCACCTCCTTGGATCCCACTAGTGGCGCTAGCCCGAACATCCCCTGCCTAGCCCAGCTAGGTGGGGGTTTTTTAGTGCCTCAATACAACAGTGCATTGGGGCTTGTTCACTTCGCTTTCAAGTTCATGGATTGCATCGCTGACACCTTCTTCGATGATCTGCTCGCCGAGGACAACTGCTTCGACTCAGGGCAGTTCCTCCAAAATCTCTGGATTCAATACCAGGGATGCCGAGGCGACGCCACCCAGGAAAACATCCTGTCGGGACAAATACGTGACGCCCAGCGGCACTTCGGTATCTGCTGACTCATCACTCTCCTCTGCCTCACCTTCGGGTGGGGCTTTTTTATTGCCCCAATACAACAGTGCGTTGGGGTTGTTTCACTTCGCTAGTAAACACATGACTACCAAAGCTCAACTCGAAGCCCAAGTCACTGATCTTCAGGACCAACTGGCTGCTGCCCAAACAGCTAGCCAGCCTGCTGAGCTGACCGAGATCGAGAAGCGCAAGCAGCGCGCCAACAACACAACAGTTGTTCTGGTCCGACGCTGCTTCCCCGTCACAACCAGAGAAGGCGAGGTTGTCGAGGGTGGCTTCAAGCTGCCCGCCGTCCAATCCCTGGACATTAACTACGGCACCAAGGAGGAGCCCAACTGGAAGAAGCACCAAGTCCAAGAGACCTGGTTCGAAGTCTGGAACAACGGCACTCCGCTCGGTGACCAGCTCAACACGCTGATCCAATCCACCGAGTACGCCGTGCTCCGTCTCTACTGGGAGTTCACTTCCAAGCCTGAGAACGTCTACGTCACAGACGAAGTCAACGACAAAGGCGTGTCATACAAGAAGACCAACTTCCGGTATGCACCCAAGAAGCGTATCTTCGCCTTTGACACCCTGCATCAGGTGGACCTCGAGACCGAGGTTCAAGAAGAGATCGCCTTCTGACACACCAGCCCCTGCCCTCACCGGGTGGGGGCTTTTTTTATTGCACTGACCCAACAGTGCACAGACTTTTTATCAACTTGTTCACTTACCTAGCCTGAAATCATGACTATCTCTGCAAACGAAATGACCATGCTGGACACCATCCAGCCGACCGTCGACAAGATCAAGTCCGTCGACTATCGCAAGCACCTGTCAACATTCGCCCAGTACATCCTCATCCTTGCCGTTGCTATCGGCAAAGCAATTCGCTGGGCGATTCCGTACATCATCACAGGCCTCCGCTTCCTGGCAGACGGCCTCGAATATCTCATCGAAGGCAACATTCCACAACCTGAGCCCACCATCCAAACTCAACAAGGAGAAGATCCCATACCAGTGAGAAAACCAAAGGCTCAGGGATTTGCCTAACCCCACTGCCCCGCCGAAAGGTGGGGCTTTTTTAGTGCCTACTTACAACTGTCATGTCTCAAGTCCACATCATTCTCGTCGACGTCGACGAGTGCACATACGTTGATGGCGTCTACCAAAACATTGAAGACGCCGAAGCAGAACTCAACAACCCAGCCTATGGCGACTGGGGCGACGCAAGATTTCACGCCCGTTGGGCTGATGGCGGGCGCATCAAAACCTGCGAACTCAAATAACCCACTGCCCCGCCGAAAGGTGGGGCTTTTTATTGCACCACTTCAACGGTGCATTTCACTTCGCTAGTGACTTATGGACCACATCAAAGACCTGCTCGCTGAGGTCAACGACGAACTCATGATGAGCGACATGCTCGCAGGAGAAGCCGTCCTTGCCGAGCAGGCCTACTACCAACAGAAAGCCATGCAAGAGGAGATGCCAGCCCGCTTCGATCGGACCTGGCCTGATGCTCACCGCATCAAGAAAGTCTCCCGCTCTGGCTCTCCATACCACGTCGTCACCAAGTGACGCTTTGCCCTGCCGGTCTCGGCCGGCGGGGCTTTTTTATGCCCTCACAGTGCAAACCAATGACCGCCAAGCCACTACCCCCGATCAACACCCTTGAGGACGGCCGGCTCAGCATTGAACTCCCCAATGCTTGCTACGTCTTCGCCCCCGAATGTCTCAAGCTCGCCCAACGTATTCAGAAGAAATTCAAATGACCCACCCTAAAGGCAAGTTCATCTATACCTGGCCACAAGACGGATTCACCAGAGTCCTGCTCTGCCAGGTCACCGGCAAGTGGAACGACGTCTACGTCGAAGACACCTTGCACCCATCAGGGCGATTCATGCCCAGACACTACTTCGAGCACACCATCGAACAACTGACAGCCCAGTTCGGCGCTGTCTGCAGTAAACCCACCCGTAAAGTGAGGGCCAAATGACCGAACTCAAGTCACCCAAAGAGGCTCTAACCCTGGCCCTCTACCTGGCTCTTTCAGCTCCCAGCGAAGACAAAGCGCAGGAGCTTGGAGCAATGGCCGACTCCCTTGCTCAGGGACTGTCGGCCGAAGAAGTCGAGGCTTGCAAGGCAATCGCCTTGGCTCAGTTCACAGCCCGTAAGTGACTTCAGGCTGGTAACCGCCAGTCATCGAATACTCAGGCTCGCTGAACTCAGGAGCCATCTTGTTCATCTCCCCGGCCAGTGACCTCGGGATCAACTTGTCACGACGAAAGGCACGCCGCATCTCATCGAGATCGAAACGTCCCAACCCTTCTCGGATGTCAAGCCCGAGGTCCTCACCGGCCAGCCTCAGCTCAGCCATTCAACAGCTTCTCCAACGCTGCCTTGCCAACAATCTTCTCGCCCTGTTGGTAATAGAAGCAGTCGGTCTTTCCTGCTTCTTTCAAGGCACGGCAGATCTTCACCCACTTCTCCTTGTCCTCATCTACCTTCATCCCATCAAGGATGGTGTCGGCATTCTTCAAGTAATCCTCAGCCATCCTTTTGATCCTTGGTTTTCTCACATTTACGAAGCTGTTCCTCAACCAGCCGGTAATAAGAGCTGTCGGTCTTTTGACCTTCCTCCAGGGTGGACTTCACCTTGGAATACAGCTCGCATTCCCAGTCAGAAGGCTTACTCATGAAGGCAGAACGTTCTCACGTTCAGCATCAACGCTTTGCCCCTGAGTGAGGTAGTTCATCAGGTCGATCAGTGCGGCACCGCTAGCAGTGATCGCGCCCACCCCACCGGTCACAACCCCGGCCCGGGCAATGTCACCCTTGGTGCCCTGGTCAGCCAACGCCTCCATACCCTTGGCGCCCAGGTTCTGCATTGAACGCATAGGTGTCATGACATCAGAGTCAGCCAACACCTCGCCGTAATTACTACCCGCAACACGCGCATCCCGGCCCATCAGATTTTGAACATCGGCGGCGCGAACGTTGCGCATGTCCTCACGATTTAGAGGGCCAAAATTGCCGTACATGTAGTCAGCAACTGGTGTCTCGCCAGTGCCCATGCCTTCACGGTTCACACGCTCAGCACCCATAGCTGCTCGCTCACCTTGACTGCGAGCCATGATTTCTTTGACGCGATCTTCCCGTGAAGTCGCAGCCCCACGCTCCAGCTTCGATTGGCCTCTCTGAGCGCCAGCAATCATGCGGCGCTTGATTTCATCTCCAACTCTTTTAGCGAACACGATTTAGATGGGCACATGTTTTGCTCATTCTAAGTCGTGTTTTTTTAGTGCCCCAATTCAACAGTGCATTGGGGTTGTTTCACTTCGCTTCTTACTTTTTTCATGGCTGAATTCCGCCTCGGTCCCATCTCCATTCGTTACTACCAAGACGAAACCTTCAACAACATCGTTGGTGGCTTCAAGGGTAAGCACGGACTTGAGACTGCTGTCCAAGTCGGTGTCAAATCCCAACACCTGACCTACCTCCAGGGTGACGACAACCCTGAAGACACCCTCGTCTGCGGCACCTCAGGCAAGACCTACTTCGGCAAGAAAGGCCTCACGCCCGTCAGCGCCAAGCAGGTTTACGCCATCGAGATGGCCAAGCTCGCCGAGCAAGCGCAGATCGAGGCATCACGCAAGGTGCTGCTGACTCCTGGCGCCCAACAGCAAGGAGCCTTCCCGGTCGCCTGCTGATCTAACGCGGCCCCGGTATCAATTTGCATGCCGGGGCTTGCATTTCGCAACCATACCGCCAGGATATGCACGACACAGCACGCGCATGGATGCTCCTCTTCCGGCTTGCAGCCTCAGTTATCTCCGCAGCGCAGTGGATGAGCTCCATTCGCTGGCCGAGGAAGCCCAAGCCTGGCCCATCACGGTTGACCAAGGCCAAGTCCGCACGATCACCGCACTGCTCAATGAAGCAGAGCGCACGCTCGGGCGTTCGGTTCCTCCTCAACCACCCGTATGAAGGCCTTTATTCCCACGTCAATCTCATTGATCGGCGGACTGGCCTGTCACTTCTGTTTATTTGCAACTCCGTCCATGACACCAACCGACTCGTTAGAGCCGCTCTCACTGGAGAGAAGCTCCCGTATCTGCCAACAGCAGTCCTCGATCCGAATCACGTCCCCAAGAACATTCCCGACTCATGGGACTGACAAGCCAGTACCCGTCGACTTCGAGACCTTTTGGCATACGCCAATGAGGGAACGCGTCCTTAACCGCATGATCGGCATGGGCACCACTGCAGAAACGCTTCGAGCCTTTCTCATGACCAGAGACGAGGACTGGGCTTTCGAACTATTCCACTCTCGACGCACGTACAAGTGCTTGAGCCAGTACTTCGATGCGGCCTGACTTCTGGCTGGCCCAGGTGCAGACCGACCGGTACTCCCTCACGCCTTGCTCACCACTGGGCAAGCGGGAGTTCCCGGACATCCAGCTCGGCAGGAAACTCGGCGACTTCCTCATGCTCAGCCATGACGAAAGCCAGTTCCTGCTCGATGTCTGGGGCCTGCACTTCACGGTCAAGCAACTCGATCACAGATCAAGCGGCAGAACAGGCTCGAATGTCTACCCACCAGTAGTCGACACGAGACCAAAGCCAAACCTGTTTGCAGCAGACCCCAGTCCTGGGCGTTTGTTCACCAGTCACAGCGTCAAGCAACTCCACATTGCGACGTCCTACCGGTTTGCAAACAGCAAGCAACGCCGCTTCTCACTCAAAGCACATGCCCACCTGCTCCAACCCTTATGACTATTGAATCCACTGCTCCAACGCAGGCTCGCCACAAGCCAAGAGCACAGAAAAGATCAGCCAATAAACAACGACTGGCTCAAGTCCAGATCGTTAGTGATCCTGGCCGGTCAATCAAAGACTTTCCAGACAAAGACGGTGACTGGTGGTTCTTTCGAGTCGAACATCTCAACTCCGGTTGCCAGCAATGGACAATCAACTGCAGAGAATGGCAACGCTCTTGGGTTCTCCAACAGCAAGAGTGCAATGTGCAGCTCCAAGAAGGCTTTCACTTCAGCCGCATTAAAAGCGCCGTACAAGTTGAGAACGGCTGGGAAACCAGGCACGTCTTGGACGAACAATTCGCCTTGGACGAGCCCGAGCCCGAGCAAGACCCACCCATGACCTGGGCCAAGCCTGGCAACGAGGTGCCCGTCGTTCAAAACGAGAAACCCAAGGATCCGCCAAAAGCTCCGCCTGCTGACCCGGAAGTCATGCGTCGCATAGACACCTGGCTTCGAGTTCTTGCCGAGTGCGGCGTGGAACCATCCCACGACCGCATAGCTGAGACGGCTGCTGGTTTCTGCACGTCAGTCGAGATCAGCAAGGAACGCCGAGGTAACCGATGACCACACGCGTCAGCCGCAAGTTCGAGCAGCTCTGCAAGAGCTACGACAACTTTCTCCGCATCGAGGCAGGTGGCTCGCATGGTCGAGCCGTCTTCCTCGTGAACGGCAAAGAAGAGTCCGTGCCCGTGCCCTACGGCAGCAAGGTCAGTGACTGCAGCTACCGGAACATCCGCTCTCGGATCAAGGGCACAGCACTGGGGCGGCCCACCTGTATCCGCAACAAATCAAATGGAACCATCTCTTGATCCAGAGGGCTGTCCTGGCACTTCCGAGTGCTGGGAAAACTACCAAGCCCGATACAGAAGAGCCCAGCTTCGCCAAGACAACTGGGAAAACCTCGAAGACCTCTACACACAGGAAGAAATCGAATGCTCTGGCACAACGTCGAATGCACCGACTCACTCAACAGGAACCAGCACCACCAGCTGCAAGCCAAGGATGACGACCAGGCACTCAACCAGTTCCTCGACCTCAGGCAGGCTCAGCCTGCGTTGTACGGCGACTGGAAAATTGAGTGCATCACGCTCATCCAGATATGAAGGGGACGTCAACCAAGCCAAACGGTGTACTTGACGCCCCGATAACAGAGTTCAACCTCACGGATTGCACCTGTACCACTGCACCGCAACCAGGAAAGATTGCGAGTGATTACTTGTTCCCGATCAGGTGATCGCTGCAATAAGCCCAAGATCCAGCGCCGCATTGGTTGTAAGCAACTCCCCGATAAACACACTTCGCGGGATTTGAAATCGGCTCATACGCCAGGGCGACATCGCTCTGGTAATTGATACCCCGATACTTGCACTCTTTGCGCACGCTAAGCGATACCTCCCGCTCACCAACTTTCTTGGCGGCAGGGATCCACATCGTGAACATTGGACGTCCTCCAAACAGCAACACCCCCGTCGTCTGGTGTTGGTGGTTGCGGTCTTTCGACCCGACGATTTCCCTAATCCTATCCAAATTAATTGTATCCGTTGTAACACTATGACCATCACATCATGGAATTCAAGTTCACGCTCGAACGAACGGAATCCCCTGGCAAATTCGCTTTCGTCACTGTGGAAGACGCTGTCGACCTTGAGGATGCAGTTAATGCAATCCAGCAAGACTTCCCAGGATTCACAATCGAATCCTTCAGGAACGTCGACGTCCACGAATCAAGTCAAGCTTGATCGCTTTCGGAGAGTCTTCCCCAACAGAGTCGAGAAAGTCAGGGAGGCTTTACGCATCCTCGGTAACTGCTCCAGCAACAACTACGAGTGGAACGAACGCCAAGTCAAGCAATGCTTTGGCTTGCTCTTCCGCGAGTTCATCCACACTGCCGCGCTCTTCGGCATCACCGTCACCGCCCAGATCAACGGCACTGAAATCCGCACTATTGACTCATGAAGCGCAACAACAACGGTGGTAACGCCAGCAATGAACTGATGATCGCCGCCGGTCAGCAGTCGTTACTTGGCAAGCGACAGAACAACTCACGTCAGATCAAACGTGAGCGCGAGCAACAAGAACGTCGCTCCAACCGGACAAAGACAACTCAAGACAAGCGAGGTTTCGCATGAACCAAAATCCCTTCAACAAATACGGTCTTGCTTCTGCCACGCAATGGCAAGCCCTACGGGAACGCTTGTCGGAACCAAATGAGCAAGAGCAAGAAGAACAAGAGTATCTCGCTGAACTGATCGAGATTGAAATGGATCCAGAAGATCGACGACCCAAATCACGGAGACCTACTAAATGACATTCCCCGAAGAAGTGAATGCAGGAGCTCTCGTCTTCTGTAATCACTCCGGCGGCAAGGACAGTCAAGCGATGTATTTGCACCTCAGAGAGGTTGTTCCTACCGACCAGCTCATCATCATCCACGCAGACCTCGGCGAACTCGTCGAGTGGGGTGGAGTTAAGGACCACATCCGCGCCAACATCGATGGCCGCAAGCTCGAGATTGCCCATGCCTACTACAGGGATGGCAGCAACAAAGACTTGCTTGGCTACGTTCGCAAGCGTGGTATGTGGCCCAGCAACTCCAGCCGCTTCTGCACCAGTGACCTCAAGCGAGATCCCATCTCACGAGAGATCCGCCGGATCATGAAAGAACGCGGAGCTACCCGTGCCATCAATTGCATGGGACTCCGCGCCGAAGAGTCAGCCAACCGAGCCAAGGCCCTGCCCTGGAAACTCAATAGCAGGCTGACCAATAGCAAACGCACAGTTCATGACTGCAACCCGATCCTTCAGATGAAGGAGCACGAGGTTTACGCCGCAGTCGCTGCAGCTGGGCAAGAAGTTCACTGGGCCTACAAGGCAGGAATGAACAGACTCTCCTGTTCGTTCTGCGTCTTGGCAGGCAAAGACGACTTACGCACAGCAGCAAAACTCAGGCCCGATTTACTTCAGACCTACCTGGACCTGGAGCAAGAGATCGGCCACACCTTCCAAAACAAACGCTCACTTGCGGAGATCACTGCATGACCCCACATGACCTCGGGCAGCTGGCACTGCTGTTATCACCGGCAATGCTCATCTCTGTCCTTCTTCTCTTTACATTCGCAGCTGGAGGCTGACCAATGAGATTCATCACCAACAAACAGCACGGCGACAAGATCCGTGTCCAACCCGAGTACAAGATGACTGCAGAGTGCAGCACGCCTATCCCAAACGCTGAGGTCAACACGGCCAGACGCAATACCCAAGAGGAAATCCTCTCAAGGCTTTGGAAAAACAGCTGCGAATGCTTGCAACTTGTTCGCGAGTATCAGCAAGCAGTCAAGTACGAGGACTTTGAAGATGGCGATGACCACGACGACTCTGTCAATGCTTGGGACACCTACTCAAAGTTTCAGTACAAGTTCCATCAATTTGTCCATAGCCATTACTGCGCGACTGGCTGGACAGAATGGAAGAGCATCAGCGTAGATAAATGCGATACAACGTCCAGTACGTCGACAAAGGAGGCCAGCTGATTACTGGCGACGTCGATTCACACGACGTCAGGGCAGCAATCAGAGAAGCTCTCTATCAATATCCCGACGCCACACGCATCTACAAATGTGTACTGGCTGAAGTGGATAACTTAGAAAGCAGCACTGGTACTGACCCTGGATCGGACTGAATCCTTGGATTGCGCGGCAATCCCCATGTATGACTTGCTCGACATTGCCTGTGCAGCCATGGCCGCACTGGAACTCGACAAGATCAGCGAGAAAGAACATGCCTTTAAGCATGTAATGAATCGCGTCTATGGCTACATGACCCCACCAGCACGCGCTGAATACCAGGAATGGGTTGAGCGCAAGGGCTGGAAACAGAAGGAGAAGATTATTCTTCCCTAACCGCAGCGCAGGCTGGCCTTAATGAACCATGCCGTCTTATTGGCATCGGCCATCAGTTCAGCCAAGTAGTTAGCCACGTCGATGGCCTTGAGCTCCTGGGCGAGAGGCTCGATCATGCAAACCATCTCACACAGATCGCACAGATTCTGGTGGTAGGTGAGCAGCATCGCTCGACCGTCGTGGCTCTCCACGTTCCGGAAGCACTCCATCGGCAGGGCTTCCTTCAGTCCACATGCACAAAGGGGCATCATGTAGTCCATGGATCGGACGAACTCTCCGATCACATCGAACTGCTCAAGATGCTCCTCATACCTCTTCTTGAGGAACTTATGCATCGCAATGAAATTGCTGCCCTCATAATTCAAGTGAATCAGGTGTGACTGCACCTGCAATTCCTTGACGTAAGCAGCAAGCGTCACCAGATGCTTAGCCAGTGAAGACCCAGGCACCATTGCCTCATCATGGGTTACCAGCTGGCCAGCTTCTTGATGCATTGGATTATCAACCCTACTTATCAATCGTAATCACGATTCGATAGGCACAGGGCAATTGATCGGCATG
>MDSW01220101.1_pt1 | contig 37422 bp, 38 predicted proteins | sample 811171 | NCBI WGS metagenome assembly MDSW01 (sample SAMN05326641, study PRJNA326480) | marine metagenome | isolation source: seawater | place: Atlantic Ocean: North West | collected 2012 | reverse complement strand
TCATCTGTACGCCACCTATAAAACCATCAGCTTCAATTGAAACTAATTTATCTGTAATGCTTAGGCTAGATGCTGTAGCATCATCAACTCTACCTCCACAGTTATTTGCTAAAACGCAATTCGCTAGAGCAACAATATCTAGAACATTATAACCACCATCACCATTCATGTCACCTGCACAGCCATTTCCTAGATCAGAACAATTATTAGCAAGAACACAATTAGCAAGTCCTACAATATCCAATACATTAAAACCACCATCGCCATTCAAATCACCTAAGCTTGGACAGCCTACAGAGGTGTATGATTGTCCATATAGATTAGCACAAAATTCTTTACCCGTACTGCGGTAGTCTTCCCAAACAATTAGATATTCATCATCAGAATCTGAATATTTAGTAATAATAGGACGCTCTTGCTTCATATCAAATACTGTTAAGGACTGACCCCCATCCGGCAACACAAAGCTGCCTCCTTTATATTCTTGAAAGAAGATATCTTCTCCAAGATTAGATTCAGAATTAAGTCGACTATCTTCCCAGCTTATCATAAAGCTATGCCCAGACCAATAAACATAGGGGTTTTTCTGATTATCATTATTACCCGAAAGTACAATATCATCTCCGATAGACTGATCTGCTAAAGTTAATTCATTACAATAGACATCTGTTTCTGAACCATCTGGATTTTCATAACATACCAGCACTTTATCCCGAGTATTATCATAAGCAGATGATGAAGACTGCTGATCTCCTGCGCCACTAGAAATAGCTAGCCCTGAGGATGGAAATTCTAAGCTACCGTTAAAAGAAATTAACTGACCATAAACATCATAGTTATTTGATGAATTATCTTTAAAGGAAACAAATACACCATCATTGGTACTAACACTACTTTCATAATATTGATCTTCAGTTAGATTGCTAATAGAAACAGGCCAGCCAGAAAGAACCTCCCCACTACTATTTAAAGCTACAGCATAAATATGACTACCTTCAATAAAACTTTGTGATTCATATAAAATTAGGCATCCTGAACCAGGGTAGGCATATACTGCCTTCACAATATCGTCAGCAGAGTTACTAACAGCCTGCACCGTCCAATCTACACTACCTGAACTTGAGATTTTTTTAACAGTAATATCATAGTCTTCTGAATAAGCATAATAAATATTACCATCCTCTCCATATACCATATCAAATCCCTGCTTAGAAGTTGAAGGGTCCGCAACTGCTACCGCTGAACCATATGCACTTAAATCTAAATTTAATAATTGAAAGTATAGATTTTCGTTTGGAGACTCTTCAACTTTAAAACTTAAAAATATTTTATCACCAGCCAGTATAACTTTAGGAATTTCTTGAGCTAAATCTAAAGATGTTAAGGGCTGTCCATTAATTGATGAATTTGAAAAATAATCACCCCCACTCCCATCAAAAGAAGATGAAATTTTAGTACCATAAATTTTCGACTCTCCAAATCGGTTATCTTGCCAATACACTAAAGCCTCATTATTCTCTAAATATACAGCACCATGCTCATAAGGTTCATTTGCAGCATCAGTTGAAATACCAAAGAAACTTTCTTTTCCATTAGCAGTTAGAGAAGTTCCAGAATTTTGCAAGCGCTGGATGTAAATACCATAGCTTCCTCCAGATCTTTGATCGCCCCAAACTATTAAGGAACCACCCGCTCCATCATCTCTCACAAGAGGATTAAACTGCAAATTATCTGCATTGGAAATTAAAATTCCATTTTCAGAATGAGTAACAGAGCCGCTAGAACTCACATGCTGAGCATAAATATCAACCCCTGAAACATCCGAATTTCTTGAATCTTCCCAAACAAAATAGGACCCACCATTACCGTCTGTAGTTAAACGTGGTTGCGCCTGACTACCATCTGCAATTGAAATAACAAGACCATTGTCCCATTCAATACCTCCACTAGAACTAATCTTTTGAGCGTAAATATCAGAAGTAAATCCATTTCTACGATCCTCCCAAACAATATATGCAACACCATTATCTGCTTTTACTCTTGGCTTTATAACTTCCCATTCACCAGTACAGGCAGAGACCCCATTATTAGATAAAGTAGAATTTCCACTACCATCTAATATTTGATAATAAACATCAGTATAACCATCTCTAGCATCTTCCCAAACAATAATTGTACTCTCTCCATTAAAACTTGAGACACGAGGTGAAGTTTGATCTCCTGACGCGTTTGATACTAATATACCGCCATTACCCCACTCAGTAGTAATTGATGAACCGCTTACACTAATTCTTTGAGCATAGAGATCTTCATTTGAATTCCTATCATCACTCCAAACTAAAACTGCTTCACCGCTACCCGCAGTATTTAAGCTTGGGCTTGAACGATATGATGAATAAGTAATAATAGGAATACCATCTCCAGGTGCTAAAGCACCTGAACTTGATAGATGCGTTGCATAAACATCACCATAAGAACTTGAAGCACTGTCCTTCCATATAACATATGCACCACCCTGTCCATCACTACAAATATTTGGAGAAGCCTGTTTCCCTGGCCTATTAGTTAACGCAATTCCTGTAGAAGCCCAGCCCAAGCTACCATCACTTAGTACATGCTGGGCATAAACATCACCTTCAGCATCACTCTCATCTTTATAGTCCATCCATATTATATATGCACCACCATTACCATCAGTTACAAGCTGCGGATCTTCTTGACGACCGCTTGAATTAACTGCAACTACACCATACTCACCCCATAGATTATTACCATTAACATCTACTTTTTGAACAATAACATCCCTAACGCCACTTCTACAATCGGACCATGCATAAATCATACTCCCATCAGAATTAGCATCTCCTGTTCGCTGCCACTCTATATGTAGCCCCTGCCTTATAGACGCTCCATCATTCTGCCAATTGAACTGACCATAGCTCAAATTAAATAATATATATACATATAACATAAATTTCATTTTTTAGTACCTGTTTTTTTTATAATAGTTTGACTTTGCATTTCTCCTCAAGGAAATACCACTAAATATAATCTTATATAGATATATTTTCCTACGAGACGTTTTTATCAATTTGTAACAATTTAATTAATAACAAAAATTTCTATCCCATTTTCAGTTCCAACATAAATATTTTTATTTTTAATTTTAATTGCATTGGCATAGTTACTAGTAAGCCTTCCCTCTAAAATAAAAGAATTTCCATCCTCAATAGAATAAATCAAAACACCATCATGGCCAACAGCCAAGCCTATCAATGTATCTGTCGCATAAACATCATTTACAGAGTAGCCTTCTGCAATAGATTTTTGATATAGAATATCTCCATCAGTATTAATTTTTGTCAATAACAAGCCATTACTATTTGATAAACCTGTTAAAATTAAATGATTTTGTGAATAAACTGAATTAACTTCACCTAGAACATCAAATTCTATAATAGGATTAAGATCTAAACCTCCATCAGGTTCATATATTCCACCATAGCCTCCAAGCGCCGACCCATCTTCACATTTAGATCTGTCATCTGAGGCGGAAAAGGCCTCCACATTTTTATAATGATCTGAAATAAGAGAAACATTATTCATATTAGGTATAGTAAATTGAAATCTTGCTATATCTGACTGAGTTCTAAAATACACATAAAACATATTATCATTTTTCTCAATCCTCAATTGATTGTCACCATCTAAAGAACTCTCATTCTTATAATCCATTTCTATCAAATTGCCATCAGAGCTATAGAACTCTATATTTATTAATTCGTTAGGAACAGCATCCATTTCCAATACCATCAATACTCGTTCTGAATTAATATCTGTATTAGCCTTAATACTTCTATCGCTCCATGGCCATGCAGATACCACGCCATCAGAAGAGACATCTATATAAAAAGCATTATCAACTGATTCGCTTGAAATCTTTTTATAACACTGATTCTGATTTATTTGTTTATAAACCTTAACACCAAGCTCTCCTACACCAAGGCTTAACAAACCATCATTTGAGAAATGTAGATGCTTAGCCTCATCAATTTCATTTACAACATACTCACAGGCTTTATCCATAGAACTTATTTCTTCAGAGCTTGGGAAATGTGAAAAGTTTTCTAAATTTTGCCAAATTATAGTTTTAGAATATTGATCTGCTTCACCAGCATATTCAGTCGCCATATTATGATCAACTAAATTAAACATTCGTAAAAAAGACCCTTTTGGATCTAACGTGAAATCTGACCAGGCAGCCCCATAGCAGTCTTCTATATTCACATCACCACCTAAATAATACATTGGAGAACCATCAAGACGATTAATATATATTTTATCATATTTATCCATGAGAACTAAAAGTTCAGGTGATTCCGATATTCTAATTTTACTAATTTGGTTATTACCTACGCTAGGATCCAAATCTGCGCCATTATACTTCTGCTTTGGATTAAGGCGCCCTAATGAATCATATATATCAAATATCATAAATCCATTAAAATTTGCTGCTGCAACTATTATAGAATCATTCACATCTAAATCTAAACATTCTCCATATGTATTAAGAGGGCCAATGTGCCTTACTACTTCAACACCTTCTGGGTCAGAAGGCATCCTACAACTAAAAACTAAAATATTAATTACAATTAGTATATATTTTTTATTCATAATTACCCCTTAATATAAAATATCAGTTACAAATTTATATGAAAACTCAAGCCAAACTTCATGCTTTGAATAACTTTTAGCGCCATCGACCCATTCAAAATCGCCATACAGCCTTGAACTAGCATCTCTAAAACGATACTGATACAAGGTGCTAACTCCATAAATGTCACTAAAATCCCAATCCATTTTTATTTTCATTTTTCCATCTATATAATATTTCCAATTATCAGATGCATATTTTACAGACTCAAGTGAATAATATCTCTGCTCTAGCTGAATTGATAATAAGATATTCTTTATAAGTTTATTTTTCTTAATATACCAATTAAAATCACCTCTCAATCTATCAAAGGTATAGGATCTATTAAAAGAAGCACTTAAGAGACTAGAACCATAGCTTATATTTTTAGCGTATCCATTAGAAATTTCAAATTTTAATTTACTTTTATTTTTTAGACGTTTATTTATTGTAATTTGAAATAGCGATTTATTTAAATCAAATTCTGTAAAGGAAGGATTATAATATTCTTGGGTAAACCCAAAATACAATTTAACCCAAGCACGCTTGATTCTTTTTAATGGGAAAGAATAATTAGAAAAATACTCCGTGCTTGAAAAGGCACATTCATAGAAATCTACATTAGACATATCTCTATCTAAAAAATTTCGCAAATAATACTTAGGTATATATCTAATGCCAAATCTTAACCAAGAATATGATTTTAATTTAGTTTCCATTAAAATACGTGAAATTAAATATGATTTATGAATAGATTTATTGAAGTAGCTGTATGTAATAGACGATTTTATACTAGTTATCTTCTTGTCTAAAATTACCGGACTATAATCAATATATATTGAAGGCTTTAATATATAACTTGAAGCGCTCCCAGAGCCACCAATCATATCTAAATCTCGTTCACGCAAATCTCTATTAGATAAACGTAAATAATTATCATCATACCCAATAGCAAAATTGCTCTTGAGTTTTATAGGCACTTTAAATCTATTAATTATAGTTTGAGGCTTTACAATTGAGCAAATCAAAAAGAATAAAATAACTATTTTTCTTTTTCTAGCCATTTTTTAATCCTTATAAATACTGTATTATCTGAATTTTGATTAATTTCAGGTAATGTAAACGTATAATAATGTTTTCCTTTAGGCACATTTAACCACGTTGAACGCCACTTACCTACATTTTCACTGGTTTTTGTAACATAAGAAACATCAGATTTTTCAGTTTGAAAATAAAAATTACCCAGATCTAATCCATCTTCTCTAATACGTAGATAGTACTCCTTTTTAAATTCTTGGCCAACATACTTAACTCTAGAAAAAACTCTTACAGTAGCTGGACCTTCTATTTCAAATTGTTGTTGATTTTCTGATGATACAGGGTACCATAGTTTAGGTTTATTAATTTCATCAGACTTCGATTCTGTTGTTATTCTCCAACTGTTCTTACTATTTACAGTTTTAATTGCTTGAAAGGAACCTGTTTTCTTTTTCAATTTACTACTTGAAATTCTTATATATGTACCAGGAGGATTACCTTTAAGTGGCTTTATTTTAACTCTGTATCCATTTTTTTTTGCAGGCAAATAATAATACCAAATACCCGATTCAGTATACACCCAGCCAGGCCTATCCTTGCTAACTACATCACCACCTCCTTTTTTATATTTAATAATTTCAGGTTTATTGTCATCAATTTGGATAGAAAAACCATAGCTTCTAATTTTTTTTCCTGTTTGCGCCTTAGTCGTCCTAGAGTAAATCCCAATCTTAATTGAATCACCAATCTCTACCTGCTTACCAACATTCTTATAGCTCAATCCATTTTTATCTAACTTATAATAGGTTCTTTCCTTGCTATTAATTTTTAGCTTAATTTTACTTTCCTCGCCTCTAGGAGCGTGTATCTTAGCATGGATCAGGTTTATGCTAGATAACAGTAAAACTAATCCAATTAATCTCAGCTTACAAAATTGATTCTGGTTCACTCGAATGCATCCTTTTCTTAATTTCGCGATGACTTATAATGCCTACAAAAAATACTAGTCCTGCAGATATTATAAAAGCCATCAATATAACTTTAAAATTATACTTTTTTTGAGAATAAAAGAGCGCACCATCTTTTATTCTATTTTTATTATTATGAGGATAAGGAAGTCCATAAAGCTCAGTCAAGCTTTCAATATGATTTATATTAATCACTGGCACACTAATATCCAAAAAACTTTCCAAAACCGTCTTATTTTCATCCAATTCTATAGCAACATCATCAGGATAAATTATTCCAAATGGAAGTTGAGACCTTTTCAAACTATCTCCTACTGTAAAAATACCACCACCAACATTAATAAATAAATCAAGTTCATTCATACCTCTAAAAGAATTAAAATAATTCATTCTATAGTTAACGTTATCAGTCTGATTATCTAAATAAATTGGTTCTAATTTGTTTTTATAAATTGAAGATTCACAGGCCTTTTTACCTTTTAAGCTCAACTGGCTCCCAAAATCATCCCCGCCCCCTATTGAACCTACATGACTTTTATTAGTAAAAAAATTATTACTATATAGTAAACCTTCTAAGTCAATCCAGGTCATATTAGGATTAGTTGCACCCCACTGAGAAGATCCGCAACTAGAAATTAATACTGCATTCAAATTCATGGCTTCTAATGCAGAAAGGAGAGCTATATTAGCTCCAGGATAAGAGCCTGTATATGAAACTGCTATCTGACTAGTTGAATCTAAATCTAATTCAATAAACATTTCTACTATCATTGATGCAAAATCAGGGTTTAAGGTTGAAAGCTTTGATTTAATCGAACCATGAGTGGTTTGAATAATGCTTGTCTCTGGACCAATTAAAAATGAACCAAATGCCAATGAGTCTTGACCAGAATTAATATTAAGATTAATAAAATCAGAACGTAATGAATTAATTGCATCTTGCATGATTTCAGCTGCTTTAACTTTAATAGCAAATCCATATGTTTTATGTCGCTCATATGAATTAGTTGCCCAATAAACCATAGACATTATAATTACAGCCAACAAAAATAGAATATAAGTTTTTTGAATCTGAGGTCTAAACATTAATCTATAATTATAATTTGCATCATGCTTAAAACCATTATAGCTAGCTTTGTAATACCCGCAGTTATGAGGACAGTACTTATAGTTCTAATCGCTCCCTGTCGATCCATCCAATTAGCAATCAAGCCTGGAATAATATTACCTATAACTATAAAATCCCCATTTTCTAAACTGCTCAAAAATATAAATTCTGAACGAGACAGGTAGCCAAGTAAAAAACCTATTAATAAAGCAAGAACTAATCGTCGCTTTCCATAGACCATAATAAATTGACTTAACAGTTTAATTAATAGAAAGGTAATTAAACTAATAGCAAAAGTTATTAATAAACGGCTTGGGCTCTCCAAATTCATAGCTATATAGCCAGGTACTATAATGCCTCCAGCAGTAACGCCTAAAGTTTCTGTTAGGAATAAGCTTAATATCATTCCAATACCTATATATATTCCAGGTTCTAAAATCATACTCTATATTCTTTTAAATTTTTTATAAATTCTTCACCCCATCCTACTATGTTACCAATTCCTATTATAAAATAATTTTCTAAATCACTAAACACCTTCAGCATATCAATTATATTAACATTAGAAGATAATTCATAAACTTTAATTTCAGGATTTTTTAATTTATAATTTTTCAAACTATCTGTCAAATTTTCACCTCTAATTATAACTGCTTTGGGTTTTATATTATTATAAATTAAGCTTAGCAATTGATTAGTTCTATATTTACGATCTTGTCTTGTATTCAAAAAAATACATGTTGGAGAATTTTTAATTTTAGCCTGTAGCTGGTTCCATATATCTAATGTTGAGGCAGGATCATTAGCGGCAAAAACGTTGACAAAATAATTTTTTACCCCATTTGAATTTAAGCTCCAAATTACTGTTGCACCAGGATCAGGCTCAGCCTTTAACATTCCCTCTAAAGCAATACTTTCATCAATACCAGCCTCCTTACAGACTTCTAGCGCTACAGCAACATTATCGTGATGCTCTAAATATGGAAACTTAGACATATAATCTAAAGAAATCGATTTTGATGTTACTAATTGAATCTTAGTATTTCTTTTTTTAGCCACATTCTCTAAAACATGCTGCATTTTATTTTCAGCAGTAATTAAGGTTCCATCAAAGGGTATGGTATTAGATAAACTCATAGCATTATCAGTCAGTGTTGACCCCATTTCATCCAAATGATCTGGACGAACATTAGTAATAATACTAATTGTAGATTTTATCATCTTCTGTTCAGCAACCCATTGATACTGAGGATTAACAGCCATGCACTCAAATACTACTGCATCAGGCTTTCTCTTAGCAAAATTTCTTATTAAACGTACCTGCTCACCAATTGATGCAGATCGTAATCGATGAATAATTCTATCCTTACCATTTTCATCTATTATACGAGGAGCTGTTCCAGTTGTTTTTGCGATCACCTTTAATCCACCTGCCCTTAAACCTGATGCAATCAAACGAGTCACGCTAGATTTACCTCGAGAACCGTTTACATGAATACGTATCGGCAGCTTAGCTAATGATAAACTATGAACATAAGATTCAATTATACCCAGTACTATTAAAATTAAAAGTAAAATGCTGAATGTTAACTCTATCATAAATATTTAATGCTATTTCAAGAAAGTAAATTAAGACTATAATAATAAGGAGGATGTAAAATTATTATATTTTTTTCAAACTAAAGCTTAACCTGCCTTTGACGCTCAAATAGAATAGCGCTAACAGCAGAGGAAACATTAAGAGAGTTGATCCTACCTCTCATTGAAATTGTGACAAGTTCATCACAAGCTTTGATAATAACTGGCCTTATGCCTTTACCCTCACTCCCCATAACTAAAACTACTTTCCTATTATAGTCTAATTGATGCCACTGCATGGCTTTTATACTATTTTCAACTCCAATAATCCAAAAGCCTTCCTTTTTCAAATTTCTTAGTTGTTGATGTAAGTTTCCACATCTAAAAATTGGCAAATGAATAAAAGCACCCTGACTAACCTGAAGAACAGAGTCTGTAAGCTGTACCGACTGATGCTCTGGTAATAACAGACCTGTAATATTAGCACACTCTGCAGTTCTTATTATTTGACCTAAATTTTGAGGATCTTCTAAACTATCTATAACTAATAAACATTCATTATTTTTTGAGCTATTAAAAGAAGGTAAATTTTGAGCAATATTACTTTCGAAGGTTACCACTATACCTTGAGTGCGCTTACCACTATACTTCTTTAAAAACTGATCTTTTGATAAGCGATGAACGGGAAAAAAGTTAGTTTTTTGTAATTGTTTTGTGGACATTTTTCTTTCTGCAACGCCACCGTTCATAATGTCTACTCTTCTTATTTTTTTCTTGTAGTACTCTAATAAATTTAAAGAACCATTTAATCCAAAAATTTGATGGATATTTTTATTCTTTTTATTTGCATCTTTTTTCATAAAATCCGTTATTTAACTTATCAAAATTTACATCATTTTATGCTTGATAAAAACGAAACTCGTATAGATAAATGGCTTTGGGCAGTTAGAATATATAAAACTAGGTCGCAGGCAACAGAAGCCTGCTCTGGTGGAAAAGTTAAAATAAATAATATCAAAGTTAAAGCCTCAAGGAAAATAAAAATTGGGGAAACTATCTATATACGAAAAGGAATAATCAATTATATATATACTGTTTTAAAAATTGCTGAAAAACGCATGTCCGCAAAGTTTATAGATAATTATTTACAGAATCTAACTCCTGAAAATGAAATATCTAAACTAGCTTTCTCAAATAAACAGCCCGTATTAAAAAGAGATAAGGGACAAGGAAGACCAACTAAAAAAGACCGACGACTATTAGATAAATATAGAAGGGAAATAGACGATTAACTATATAAAACAAAATTAATTGATATTAATCGACCTTATACCTAAAGTAATTAAAAAACCACTATAATCAATTTTTGGATCAGTACCATTCCAAATAGCATTATATGTTGTGCTTTCATCACTATCAGAATCTTCTTCAGAATATGTCCATTTATTTTGAAAAGTAGATAAAACATATTCAGTTCTAATTACTAAATCAAATTTAGAATTAATCATAATTTCAGATTGAGCGCCTATCCTAGGACTAAATGCAGGCGAAACAACATAATGATTATCATCATCTAAGCGAGAAATAAGATCTACAGGAAAGCTGATTAACAAGCCCAATGTAAATACTGGGGAAAGGATCAGCCTATAATTAAAATCTAGACCAACACCAAAATGTAAATCAAGATCATCTCTACTATCTTGAACGTAACCTATATCACCAAAAAGAGCTCCGCCAAATCGATGATACCCATTATAATTACCCGAAAATCTTAATCTCATATTTTTAGGATATTGGATATTAACACTTGCCCCCCATGATGCAACCCCATTATTTAACTCACGCGCTTGATATCCAGGATTAATTGATTCCCATTTTCGTAAAATCCTTCCATTGCTAGCATCAATACCTACAGATTCCACTTCAACAATTCCAACACGTTTACCTGATATCGTGATATCGCGTCCCCTTATGCTCTTCTTCTGATCTAATGTTAAAATTTCAAACATAGTTCCCTGCCGGACACCCATATTCTCTCCAAGCAATAGCATAACCTCAACTCCATCAACATCTAAAACTTCAGTACTTAATTTATAAAGCCTCTTTAAATTATTATCTATTTGAGATCTTATTAACTTCAGAGTTTCATTTAAAGACTTATTTTGTGTACCTCCCTCATATTCTGCACTTATTGTAAAAGATGATATAGACTCTCCTGTTTCAATATCAAGCACACTAACTTGACCATTTATAATAGTTTCAATATTATTAGGATATCTCTCAACATTTTCCAGACTCTTATCTATACCGGCTTTAACAACTGATTTAATAGCCCATCCAAATAAGCCCGTTTCAGGCTCCTTTTCTTCATCCTGGTCTAGTTCTTCTTTTGTGGGCTTACCTTTTTGACCAAAATTATTAATTTGAATAAAAAGAGCTTCATTTGCTGCAGCTATTTTACCAATTTCTATAGCTTGAGATTGATCTATTAAACCTGAGTGTTGCATTTTTTGTTCAGATATAACTTTGTCTAAAAATGATCTATCTAAAACATTATATCTATTTAACTGTGTTGCAGAACTAGATACTATTTGAGTTATTTTTTTTGAAATATTACTATCATCTATTTCACTTGATAATATAATCAACTTTTTTCTCTGACTGGTTATATCAGGGGATATTTGTTCAGCTAATATAAATGAACATAAAAAAAATACTAAAAAAATAAGATGATTATTAAATAACATATTAATTAGTCTATAGTCATAGCATCAATTATATTAGGCAAAAAATCACTATTAACTAGTTCTTTTATTTTCTTCAAAGATTGATTAGCAGCTTCTTCATTTGAATTAAAGTCACTGCCTTGAACCTTATTAAATGATTTTTTTAAAAGCAAAGCCCCTGTTGATGCGCTTGAAATAGAGATTGTAATATCTCCAAAAACCTGAAAAATCCCATACTGATTAGGATCCTCAGATACTGACCTTGTGTTAATAATAGCATTTATAATTAAATCAGGGTCACCTTTACTAATAAATTCTGCTGAAAAATTGTTAACAAAAAAATTAACTATTTCTGGCTCAACATAAGAGTTTGAAAGAGGAGCACCTAATATATTTTCTGTTATATTTAATAAGACTTTAGGTGGAATCATTTTGAGAACCGATTGCACCTGGACTTCTTTAACATTACTAAAGAAAACTTTATCATTTAATAATTGTATTAAATCTAATTCATAGTTTATATGATATATAGACCTATCATATTTAACTTCTGGGACAGAAAAATAACAATTCCCTTCCTTATCCGAAAGGGCAAAAGGCTTTTTGTCTAAATGATTAACATAAGAAAAAATTGGAATATTTGAAATAGGATTACCACTTTTTTTATCTATAACCTTAACCTCTAATTCATATTCTTTTTCTGAGCCCAATTTATATTCAATCAATTCATTTGGTAATACTAATTGTATTCTATCCATATACTCATTAACCAACTTTTTTATATAGCTATACAGGTTAATAATTTTATCTGATCCTTTGGGATATTCTACTTCTATAGGATAGTTAATATATGGAGCTATTTCGTTCATTGCATCATTTAATAAATTAAATGATCGGGCGCTAAACCTTTGTTCCGCCTGCTTAATTAATTCTAATGAAGATTCAACTGCATTTTTTCTTTTTTGCTCAATATTCTCAAAATATTTTTTCTTAGAAAGCCTCAGCATAATATAATACCTATGTTTACTTTCATGAGTATCTATAATTTCAATGCTTGAAAGACTATTCTTAACCTGGGTAGTAACAAGCGACTCTGTAAGCTCATCTATTTTGAGATTATTTTCTGTTAAAACTCTTGTAAAAGAGCTTTCAATATTAACTGATATTTGTGAAGAAATGGAGTTCAAGGCCTGAGAGCGAGCAGCTTCTCTTATATCAGTACCTGAAAATGGTTTTTCTATTGAACCAATACCATGCCAATAATTATCATCTTTTGGATAGTTTTGTATCCAATCAGGTTCGGGACGAGTTGAACAGCTCCAAAATATATATATAATTAATAGAAAAAACTTCAATTAAAAAAGCTCTATAATATTAATCCTGCCTAATTGTATCAGATAGACTCTTCTCAATTTCATATACAAAAGCAGAAAAGGTTTGAGGATCATAATCTTTTAAGACGGCTCCAGGATAAGACCAAACGATGTCACCTTTTCTATCAACTAAGAATGAAGAGGGAACAGAATATACGCCTCCATAATCTTTCATAATCTTATTCATTTCTCTAGTTGATCCATATAAAAGATCATATTCTACATGCACTGATTTAACGAAGTTTTGAAGCTGCTTTTTATTATCAGAAACACTTATACCTAAAATTTTAAACCCTTTATTTCTATATTCTTTTTGTAAATCATTAAATTCTGGAATTTCCATTCTACAAGGCCCACACCAAGTCGCCCAAAAATTAATTAAAACAACATCCCCATTTAACTTACTTAAAGTATAAACGCTATCTTCTATTGATTTTAATGTAAAATCAGGTGCTTTATTAATATCGATTAATACTTTATTTAAGGCCTCTTTTTGAGATTCACTAATTCCTTGCTGAGAAAATAAAAGGAAATAACCTAAACTAAATAAAATTGATACCATAACTAATTGTCTTTTACTATCATTTCTCAAAATTATTTTTCCCTTCATCTAAAAACTTAATAAACCTATCAACATCTACATCATATGCTGTAGGTGTATTAAGTAACTTTTCATTATTATCTAATAATACATAATATGGCTGTGCATTACTTTCAAATCTTTCAATTTGTAAATCAAAATTCTGCTTGCCTAAAGTTTTTTTCACTTTATTATCATAAGTCGAAATATACCATTCTTCTTCAGGAAGCATAGTTTTATCATCAACATATAAAGCAACCACAACGAAATCATTTTTTAATCTTTCTAAAACATTAGAATCCGACCATACATACTCTTCCATTTTTCTACAGTTTACGCATCCATGGCCCGTAAAATCAATAAACAAAGGTTTATTAATCTCTTTTGCATATTCAAGTCCTTCTTTATAACTAAAAAATCCATTTATCCCATGAGGTAGATGAAGAAAACTAGAAAATCTAGGATTTGATGGAAAATTTTCATCAACACTCTTAATATTATAACTAGCAGACTGTTCTCGTACTATTTTATTTATATTAAAATCTTGAGTGCTCATTGGTGGCAGATAACCTGATAAACCTTTAAGAGGCGCACCAAACATACCAGGAATCATATATATAACAAATGTGAAGGTGCAAATAGCAAGACTTAAACGAGTCACACTTAATTTTTCAATTGGGCTATCGTGAGCTAACTGTATTTTCCCCAACAAATAAATTCCCATCAAAGTAAATATCACGATCCATATTGCTAAATATATTTCACGATCTAAAATACCCCAATGATATGCCTGATCAGCAATACTTAAAAATTTTAAGCCTAAGGCTAACTCCAAAAATCCCAATACAACTTTCACTGAATTTAACCAACCACCAGACTTAGGTAAACTTTGCATCCATTCTGGGAATATTGCAAATAAAGTAAACGGTATAGCAAATGATAATGAAAAACCTAACATACCAATAACAGGCTTTATAATTTCTCCTTTGGCAGATTCAATCAATACAGTTCCAACAATTGGGCCAGTACAAGAAAACGAAACTAAAACTAATGTGAATGCCATAAAGAAGATTCCAATGAGACCTCCTTTATCGGCATTGTTATTCACTTTGTTAACAAAAGCTGAAGGTAAGACAATATCAAATGCACCTAAAAAAGATAATGCAAAAATAAAAAAAATAATGAAAAATATAATATTTGCAACGGCACTTGTTGCAATATCATTAGCAATTTCTGCTCCAAAAATAATGGAAACCCCTATACCAATAACTGAATAAATAAATATTATTGATAAGCCAAAAATTGTTGCATCTTTTATTGCTTCTGTACGGCTGTTTTCCTTGCCCGTAAAAAACGCAACTGTCATCGGGATCATAGGAAAGACACATGGTGTTAAAAGAGCTGCTAAGCCCGCAAGAAATGCCATTAAAAAAAACTCAATTAAAGCTGAAATACTTTTAACTTGCGATAGGCTCCTAAGCTTTTCAGTTTCATTATCTAAATTAAAATCAGTAACTACATCTTTAATAAAGCTTGATCTAGCATCACCAGGCTCTACGTCAATTTCAAGACTAAAATCATCCCAGTGAGGTATACACTTGATAGGATCGCATGCTTGATAAATAAATGTACCATTCAATTTATAATTACCCGGAGAAAGTTTTTCACTAATTTTCAATTTTTGTGAAAAGTTTACTTCTGAATTGTGATATCCTATTTCCATTTTTAATGATTCAGAAAATTTGGTTTGAGGAATAGGCTCTTCTAAGATACCTACAATTTCGAATAAACTACTATCCTCCCATTCTATTTCAGTAGGAGAAAGGCTTTTTTCAGGGTTTGATGAATAAACATAAAAATTTTTTTCTATTTTTAAATCTATTAATACAGATAATACTTCACCACTTCTAATAACCTTATTATCTAATTTTATTTTATAGGTTACAGGTTCAGAAAAACTATTTCCTGCTAAAACAATATTTAGACCTATACATAAATAAAATAAAAAACATTTTACCATTAACATAAAATACTAATTCCTTACACTCTAAACTTTATACTATTATCATTTTCATATTGATTAAAACTAATTGGTTCCCTCATTTACGACTCTAACTTTTTCAATAATTATAGGAATAGAAGGCTTATCCGACTTTATCTTATTTTTCATCTCATATTCATAGTCCATTTTTTTCTTATATTGAGGAACTTTTGAATATAGCTGCTTTCTAGTTTTAGGATCTCTTAAAGTAATCCAGCCATCAGGATCTTCAGAAGATGGAATTTGATTTTTGCACATTCTTTTGGCTTGAGTATGCTCTGAGGGTGTATTAACTATATGATCAACAATATGAACCTTATCAATAACTTCACCAAAAACTGTATACTTACCATCTAAATGTGGCGCATCTGCCACACAAATAAAAAATTGACTGCCAGCAGAATTTGGATCAGCAGATCTTGCCATTGAGAGTGTACCTCTTAGATGAGGCCTATCACTAAATTCAGCATCTACGGTCCATCCAGGGCCACCAAATCCATCATTATCCCCATCATTATCTCTAGAATTTATATCGCCACCTTGTATCATAAAGCCTGGAATAATCCTGTGAAACTTTGTTCCATCATAAAAACCACTATTTGCAAGTTTTTTAAAATTAGTACAATGTTTAGGCGCAATTTTAGGAAAAAGTTTTAATTTCATTGTACCACGTGAAGTTTCCAAAATAACAATGTCATTATCTGACACTGGCTCTGGAATAAATTGATTCGCCTTATCTTTAATAGCATCTATCTGATAAGGCAATAAATTTGTTTTCATATTTAATGCGCTGATATTTGTTGGAACTAAACCAGGAATATTCATCGGTTTTGATAGATCAAAAACAGGAATTTTAATAGAATCTTTCACGTGCTCTTTAACTTCAGAATATAACAATGTAATCGATAAAAATATTATTATTCTCATACTAACTCTACCTCCTTGCCTGTCCTACCTCTTTGGGTAAGCTTATTTCCTTTTTTACATAATGGACAGGCATTTGGTTCCCAGCTTTCTGATGGCATAGTAAGAAGCGCTGTTGATGGAACTCTAAAATCAACAGAACTAGAGCTTCTATCAACTAAGTTTACAACATGAATAACTTCACCTCCATAACTTTGTACTAATTCAATCAATTCAAAAACTGAACCTCCAGTTGTGATTATATCTTCAACAATTAAAACCCGCTGTCCTTTTGCAATAGAAAAACCTCTTCGAAGTTCCATTTTCTCATTATTTCTCTCAGAAAAAATATGTTTTACATTAAGATACCTTCCAACTCCTCCTGCAATTAAAATGCCTCCTATAGCAGCCCCTAAAACTAATTCAATATTCTTATCTTCTACAATTTTCGCCATTTCTTTACATACACTATCTAAAGCTCTGGGATGTTCTAGAATTCTAAATTTTTCAAAATAAATATTGCTATGCCGCCCTGAAGTTAAAAGAAAATGTCCATCTAATACTCCTTCAGTATCTTGTAAAAGACTTAATATTTTGTTTGATTCCATATAATTTCCCTTATTCTATTAGTATATTTTTTTGCTGAATCGACTATATCATTAATAGTTCCATCGCCTGAATATAAAATTCCTCTAGAAACATTAATTATCCCCATACCATTTTTAGAAGATATTTGTAAAGCTTCTTCAAGATCACCTCCCTGGCTTCCCACTCCTGGAATAAGCCAAGGCATTCCAAATGATAAGTCTCTAATATCTTCCATCATATTTGTTTTAGTTGCTCCCACAACGAAACCAATATTATTATTAATATTTAACTCACTTCCCATTTGAATTATTTTTTTATATAGTGGTAAATCGGAAGTTCCATGACTTTGAATATTAATCGCAGAATCATTGGATGTAACAGCTAAAATAAACACACCTTTATCAGTGTTGTCAATGAAAGGTACTATAGAGTCTTCGCCCATATACGGTGATACAGTAATAGCATCACAGCCCATTTTATCCAAAATTGAAGAAGAGTACTGTTTACATGTATTACCAATGTCTCCTCTTTTAGCATCTGCAATAACAATTGCTCTATTATCTATATGAGAGACTAGATTTTCTAAAATACTATAACCCTTAGATCCAAAACGCTCATAAAATGCAAAGTTTGGTTTATATACTGGACAAAAATCAATTGTAGCATCAATAACATCCTTGCCAAATAGCTCTAAACCTAAAATTGATTTGTCACTTGATGGAGGCATTTTATCTGGATCAATATCTAGACCTATGCATAAAGAATTTGATTTCTTTTCACACATTAACATTAAACGCTTATTGAATGATAATCCCATATGTATAAATATAAAGGTTTTTATAATTGAATTAAAAATATTCAAAATATGAATTTGAAGTTTGTATTAGATAGGTCTGACATCTAAATTACTTGTCAATACATGGAACAACTTTTACTAAAAATGGATGAAAAATCAGAAGTTAAGGTTATAGCAGCCTCAGCCCATAATTTTCGTATAGAATTAGTTAAAAAAGTTGGTAAAGATGATATTCCTGGACTTATTGAAATTTCTCATTGTATGGCTGAACGATTTGGGAAACAAGCACTTTTATCTAAAACTAATATTCCAAAATATTTCAACCCAGAAACTCTACCATTCTTAGCACGATTAAAAGGTGAAATAATTGGTTATATAATTGGTGTCCCTCTAGAGTACTTCAAACAAGAAAGCTGGGCACATTTTGATGTCAATATGGGTAAAAAAAATACACTTTACACATATGCATTTGTTATAAAAAGTAATTTTAGAGGTAAAGGTGGTTATGGCAAAACATTAAAAAGGATTTATATTAATTGGGCTAAAAAACAAAAATATCATTTTATAACAGGTCATGTTGAAAATGGTATATCAAAACGTTTCCCGGGTACAACTGAAACTGTAAAAGTTTTTCCAGATTGGTATGGATTAAAAACACCATTTGAATATTATAGGCGCACTCTTATATAGCTAAAACTATGGCACTTGTAGAAGAAAAACTTGCACCAGTTCACGTTCGAGGAAAAATCTCAGAATTAATACTATTCATTTCTACTTCCAAAGGAGCTTTTTTATATTATTCTGATCCTGATAGAAGGCATTGGGATGTTAATGGCCCACATTTTTTAGGGTCAAAAGTGTATCACCTTATCCTTGATCATCGAGATAATAAAACTCTCATAGCATCAACTCAATCATTTAATAATGAGAGCATTATATACATATCCAAAAATTTGGGCCGATCTTGGGAATCAGCTAATAGAATACCTGATTTTATAGATAATAATTACATATGCTATCTCTCTCCAGGACATATTTCTGATCCAGAGACCTGGTATGCTGGAACATCAAATCGAGGTTTATTAAAATCTATTGATGGCGGTTTTAATTGGGAGACAATACATGATTCCAGTAGTAAGTCTGATATAAATAAACTCATTACTGCTAATAAAAATAATTATCATACAAAATCTAAACTACAATCGATTATAATTGATCCCCAAGATAAAAATCATCTATATGTAGGGCTATCACCTGGAGGAGTTTTTGAATCACTAGATGATGGAAAAAACTGGAGGTCATTAAATAAAGGGCTTATAACACAAAATGAAACTAATAAGATAAATAATCCTTACTCCCTAGTATTACATTCTTCATCACCAACATACTTATTTCAGCAAAATAGCCTTGGGATCTTTAGGCTAAACAAATCTTCATCAGAGTGGTTACATATTGGAGATAATCTGCCCAAAGATATCGGTAGTTTTGGTCTACCAATTACAATACATCCAGCAGAACCCAATACAATTTGGGTTTTCCCAATGGATAATCATGAGGCATTTTCACGAGTTTCTCAAGGAGGACAACCTGCGGTATATTGCTCTCAAGATGCTGGAGATAGCTGGTTCCGTCAAGATATTGGTTTACCAATGCGAAATGCATGGTTTACAGTAACAGAAAAATGTTTATCTACTGACTGTATGGATAATACAGGAGTCTATTTTGGTACAACTTCAGGATCTTTATGGATGAGTAATAATGAAGGTAATAGCTGGCGTCAAATTGCGGTTCATTTACCTGAAATTACTGCAATCGAAACTGGAGTTATTCTAAAAAAATAATTTTATAAATTAAAAAGAATATCTAATATGAAAAATCTTAAACTAGGAAATAAAAAAATAAATAGAAACAGCTCAACTTTTATAATTGCAGAAATAGGCATCAATCATCAAGGTGATGTTGAAATTGCGAAAGAATTGATCATTAAGGCTAAAGAATGCGGTGCAGATGCCGTAAAATTTCAAAAAAGAACGGTTAATAGAATTCTAACTAAAGAGGGTCTAGAGGCACCTTACGATAATCGGAATAGCTTTGGTAAGACCTATGGTGAACATAAAAAGTTTCTTGAACTAAATGATAAAGCATATTATGATCTCTATTCGTTTTGTAAAAAAAATGATGTAATCTTTTGCGCATCAGGATGGGATGAAGAGAGCATTGACTTCCTTGACAATCTAGGTGTACCTTTTTTTAAAATGGCTTCAGCTGATTTAACCAATATCCCTCTTTTGCTACATACTGCAAAAAAAAATAAACCAATGATTCTTTCAACAGGAATGGCTGATATGAACACCGTTGAACAAGCATATTCTCAAATCAATAATATTAATAATAATATTGCTATTTTACAGTGCACCTCTACTTATCCTTCTAAGTTTTCTGAAATAAATTTAAATGTAATTCAAACATACTTGAAAAAATTTCCAGATGCAATTATTGGCTATTCAGGTCACGAACAAGGGATAGCCATTCCCATTGCTGCTGTTGCACTTGGAGCAAGAATTATTGAAAGACATTTCACATTAGATCGAACAATGATAGGCGGCGATCATTCTGCATCTTTAGAACCTCAAGGTTTTGCAAAAATGGTAAGGGATATAAGACATATTGAAGAGTCTATGGGAAGCTTTGATAAAACAATGCAACAATCTGAAATTCCAATTTTAAATAAATTAGGAAAAAGCATTGTATCTAAAATTAACATCTCTTCTAATGAGTTAATTACTATGGATATGCTAACAACCAAAGGCCCAGGTACTGGAATATCACCAATGCTAATCAATAAGGTTGTAGGTAGAAAAAGTAAGCATGATATTGCTGAAGATCAAATAATCATGGAAGATGATTTAGAATGAAAGACTTGATAAATAAAGCTAAAAAAATAAAATTAATTGGCACAGATATTGATGGTGTTTGGACTGATGCACGTATGTACGTTACTCCTAAAGGAGAATGGATGAAAGCATTTTCAACATATGATGGTATGGCTACTGCTATGCTTAAAGAAAAAGGATATATTTTAGCAATTCTAACAAGTGAAGATTCAGATATAGTTTTACAAAGAGCAAAGAAATTAAATATAGATGAAGTATATATAAATGAACACGAAAAATTAAAGCGAATGAAATACCTCGCTGAAAAATATGGCATAACTCTAGATGAAATAGCTTATATAGGTGATGATATAAATGACTTACCCCTTCTAAAGTCTGTTGGCTTATCTGCTCTTTCGGGTAATAGTCCCATTATTAATAAATTTAAGCCAGACTACATCACAAAACGGCATGGTGGAGATGGTGCATATAGAGAATTTATCGAAATTATCTTAAACGCATAATCTTTATTGTGACTTTATTCATACTCTATTGGTTAATCAGTCCAATACTTTGGTTGTTAATACCTATTTTATCAATATTCAATTTTAAAGTACGGCATCATTGGCTAAATCAAAGATCTTCAATCAAAAATGTAAAAAAAATCTTCAATCAAAAAAATGAAAATATTCCAGTTATACTTTTTCATGCAGCATCAAAAGGAGAATTTGAACAATTAAAACCAATCTTAAAAAAAATAAATCGTTCTAAAAATTTTATTCTTCTTACTTTTTTTTCACCTACTGTTTATAAATTAGAATATAAAACAAATCTAGCAGATGCTGTTTGCTATCACCCCTTTGATTTACCATGGGAAGCATATTTTTTTATTAAAAAATTTCAAATAAAATATTATGTTATAACAAGAAATGATATTTGGCCGAACCATCTTTTTTTTGCCAAAAGGATGAATGTTAAAACCATTCTTATAAATGCAAATCTTTACCGAACTTCACACTATACAAATAAAATAAATATATTTATTTTGAGAACTATTTTCTCAAAAATTGATCTCATACTTACAGGATCTTTTAGACTACAGCGGAATCTAGCTAAAATTACTCCAATAGAAAAAATTAAAATAACAGGAGATAGTAGACTAGACCAAGTTCTTCTACGAAAAAAAATAAATAAAAAGAACCTTTTACCTGAATCTTTTAATTTATCAAGCAATATTATCTTAGGAAGTTTTATTCCTAGTGATTATGAAGCAATTTTCACTGGTTTTAAAGAATTCTATTATAATGGAGATAAATCTTTACAAGAAAAAAATCATAGAATTATAATTGTTCCTCATGAAGTTAATCAAGCTGAAATAATCTCTATAAAATCTAAATTAAAAAATATTGGTCTTTCTTCTATACTTTATTCAGACCTAAATCAATCAATAGAGCCTCGAATTATAATTATAGATAAAATTGGTATATTAACAGATCTGTATAAATATTCTGATATTGCTTATATTGGTGCAGGTTTTAGTACAGGAGTTCACTCTGTTATAGAACCAGCTATTTATAATAATATTATATGCTTTGGCCCCAATTATAAAATTGTTGATATGGCTGTAGAGCTGGTTAATAATAAAATTAGTCATATTATTAAACATAAAGATGATTTTATAAAAATAATATCTATACTTAACAATAAACATAAACTAGAAATTAATAAATCTAAAATGCAAAAATTTATTAGCACCCAAAAATTAGCCGCTGATAATATTCTTGATGCCATATTCAACCATGCCTAAAAGAAAAATTTTATTAATTATATTCATTCATTTTTTATTATCCCAAATTTCAGATATAAAGCCAGAAGAGCTAATCTATTCAGTGGGCTTTAGATATTTTTCTGCAGGGAATGCTTCAATATCTATTAAAAATGATTCATTAAATGGAAATTCAGTCTATTTACTAGAAACATTTATTAAAACAAATAAATTTTTAGACAAATTTTATAAAATTCGTAATAAAACATCTATATTGATAGATTCACAACACTATTCCATTTTAAAAATTGATAAAGATATTAATGAAGGCACTTATAGGCGAAAATATTCAGCTTATAATCAAGGTGATACATTATTAGTTTGGAATAATAGTAATTATAAAATAAATTCCCCTGTTTATGATCCAATATCTTTTATCTATTATCTTCGGGAAAAAAAGATTTATATTGGGGACAAATTCACTTTTTCTGCAGCAGGTGAAAAGGGGATAAAAATTGTAGAGGTTAATGTTACTCAGAAAGAACAAGTTAGTGTTCCTGCGGGAACTTTTGAATGTTTAAAAATTGAGCCAAGTTCACCAAACAATAAAACTTTACTTAAAAATAATGGTGAAATGAAAGTTTGGTTATCAAATGATAAAAATAAAATCCCTGTCAAAATTGAGATGAAAACAAATGTTGGAAATATTATAATGCAACTAGATAAATTGAGGACAATATGAAATTTATAATAACAGTTAATCCGCATGGTGGAACAAAAAAAGGTCCCCTAATACTTGAGAAGATCCAACCCTTATTTGCATCCGCAAATATTGAACTGCAAGTTATTGAGACAACTTTTGCGGGGCATGCTCAGGCACTTGCTAATCAACTTTCTTTTGAAGAAATCTATGGATTTATTGGTATAGGTGGTGATGGTACACTACATGAAATTATAAATGGAATGTTATCTAGAACCGATAAGAAAAAAATTCCAATAGGTATAATACCAGGCGGATCTGGTAACTCCTATATGCATGATCTGCAACTAACAGATCCTATTGAAGCTGCAAAAGCAATAATAAATGGGAAAACTAAGGCTTTAGACACGGCAATGATTACTGTAAATCATATAACCAAATATGCTAATAATATGATTGGATGGGGACTTGTAACCGATGTAGGTGTTAAAGCTGAAGAATTTCGATGGCTTGGTACAAACAGATATACAATTTTAAGTGTTTTAGAAGTTTTAAAACATAAAAAGCGACCTGCAATATTAATTGCTGATGGGAAAAAAATTGAAGATGACTTTACTTTCATCATCGCTTGCAACTCTATGCACGTAGGTAAAGGTATGAAAATGGCTCCTAAAGCCAAGCTAGATGATGGACTAATTGATTTAATTATAATTAAAGCAGGTGCAAGTAGAACAAGATTACTTAAAGTTTTGCCTAAATTATTTGATGGTTCACATATTAATGAGCCTGAAGTTTCTTATTTACAAGTTGAAAATTTTGAATTAATTCCTCCTTCAGATGACAAGCTAAATATCGATGGAGAAATTATTGGGAAAACGCCGGTAAAAGTTCAAATGATACCAAATGCTTTTGATATGTTTATTGCTTAATCAATCCTTTTTAATATCTGGCCAAAGCTGAGTTCTAACCTTTAATTCCATACCAGGAACTAGCTTTCCTTCTTGACCCTCTAATATTTTTTCATTATCCCAAAATAATACTACCCATGCTAATTCATCATCGTATTCGTTTTGAGCAATTGTCCATAATGACTCACCTTCTTTGACAATATAAATATAATAATCATAGGCCCATTCAATAGCATTTTCAGCAGGTTTTTTTAAGTCTAATTCTTTATAGGGGAAAATAAAATTTGGATTATCTCTATCTGGCCCAATACCTTTTTCTTCCCATTCAGCGCGATTCCAATTATAAATTCTTCTCCACTCATTTGCATTATTATATTCTTTGTATGCAATAAGTGACAAATAATCACCTCTCTTTGTCATATATGAAGTCCAAATACTATCTGGAAACAACTTATCATAATCTAATTCTTTTATAATGGAAGTCTGAGGCTCTATGACATCTTGGTTTAAATTAAATTCTATAGAGTTATCTGTGTTAGAATCATTTAATTCATCTTCTACTATACCCTTAATTGTTAAAGAATCATCTTGAGCAAGACTTAAAACTAAATCTATTTGATCATTATCAATCCTAGCTGATTTTTCATCTATAATTAAATTATTAACTACTTCTGGAGTTACTACGATTTCCTTTTTAGCACAGCTAAATAAAAAAAATAGTATAAATAATTTAATAAATTTTTTCATAAGAGTTTTGTACTATAGTTTTATAGTTGTATTAACATTGAAAAGTTCCAATTTATTTTAAATAGAAACTATTTATTATCGGCGAGAAACTTTTATTCGATTTTCTGCTCTAGCAATTGATGTATGCAAACGCACTTGATCCATTTTATTATTTGACAAACGATCTAAGGCACGTTTTTTAGCTGTTTCTGCACGATTTATATCTATATTAGATACTTTTTCTGCAGTTTCTAAAAGTAATAACACACCCTCAGCTTGAATATCTGCATATCCACCACTCGTAGCATAGAAATACTCCTTATCATCCTTGACTACTTTAATTTCTCCAATTCCAAGAGCAACTATAGCATCAGTATGACGCGCCATAATCCCTACCTGACCTTCCAATGAGTCAGCTCTAACATAAGAAACCTGCCCCTCTGAAAATATTTCTGTTGGAGTAACTATTTCAAGTTGAAATGTATTATTCACTTTTAGACCTCTGACATAGTTTTATTTTTTTCAAGAACTTCATCAAATGAACCAACATAAGAAAATGCATTTTCAGCACATTCATCACCATCTCCATTTAAAATAGCTTCAAATCCAGAAACAGTATCCTCTAATGAAACATATCTACCCTCAACACCAGTAAACTGCTCCGCGACAAAGAATGGCTGAGACATAAATTTCTGCATCTTTCTAGCACGACCAACTGTAAGCTTATCTTCATCTGAGAGTTCATCCATTCCTAAAATAGCAATAATATCTTGTAGGTCTTTATACTTTTGCAGAACACCTTGAACATCACGAGCTACATTATAATGTCTATCACCAATAATTCTAGGATCCATAATTCTAGAAGTTGATAATAAAGGATCAACAGCCGGGTAAATTCCTAACTCTGCAATTTTTCGCTCAAGAACTGAGGTAGCATCTAAATGAGCAAAAGCTGTAGCAGGAGCAGGGTCTGTTAAATCATCAGCGGGCACATAAACAGCTTGAACAGAAGTTATAGACCCTTTTTTTGTAGAAGTAATTCTTTCCTGAAGATCTCCCATTTCAGTAGATAAAGTAGGTTGATAACCAACAGCTGAAGGCATCCTTCCTAGCAATGCTGAAACTTCCGATCCTGCTTGTGTAAATCGAAAAATATTATCTACAAATAATAAAACATCTCGACCTTCTTCATCACGAAAATATTCAGCCATAGCTAAGCCTGATAATGCAACACGTAATCTAGCTCCAGGCGGCTCATTCATCTGCCCAAATACCATAGTAGTTTTATCAATCACACCTGACTCAGTCATTTCATTATATAAATCATTACCTTCTCTTGTTCTTTCACCAACTCCAGCAAATACAGAATAACCACCATGCTCAGTAGCAATATTTCTTATTAACTCTTGAATTAATACTGTTTTTCCTACACCTGCTCCTCCAAAAAGACCTGTTTTTCCACCTTTAGTATATGGCTCCATCAAATCAACAACTTTAATTCCAGTAACAAGCACTTCTCGACTTGTAGAAAGTTCAGAATGGGGTGGCGCCGAACGATGAATCGGAAATTTAGACGTAGATTTAAATTCACCTTTTTCATCAATTGTATTTCCTAGTACATCAAATAATCGCCCCAATGTTTCTGGTCCTACAGGTACAGAAATTGGGCTTCCAGTATCAATTACTTTTTCACCCCTTGTAATTCCATCAGTTGTATCCATAGCTATTGTTCGAACAATACTATCACCTAAATGTTGAGCAACTTCTAATATAAGCTTACTATCATTTACTCGATCAATTTCAAGAGCATTCATAATTTCAGGTAATTGACCATCCTCAAATGTTACATCAACAACCGCTCCCATTATTTGTGTTACTTTTCCAATTTTAGACATTTATTTTTCCCTTTTAACTGAGTGCTTCAGCGCCACTTACAATTTCTAGCATTTCTGTTGTAATTGCTGATTGACGCGCTTTATTAAATTGTAATTTAAGATCCTTGATTAAATCTTGTGCATTTGATGTTGCATTTTCCATAGCAAGCATCCTAGCAGCTTGCTCTGAGGCATTAGACTCTAATAAATATTGCCAAATCTGTGTATTAAGATATCTAGGTATTATAGATTTTACCACAGCCTTTTTTGATGGCTCAAATAATTTTTCAGGCCTATATGACTCCTTTGATTCTGTATTATTGCTAATTGGCAAGAATGTCTCATTTTTAATTTCTTGACGTGCAACATTTATAAATCTATTATATATAACATTCACCTGATCAACTTCCCCGCTTATGTATCTAGTGACAATTTCATTACCTAAAGTCATTGCATCGCTATATGTTAAATCATTCCAAAAATCAACATATTGTGATACAATAGGAAAATTCCTATGCTTAAAATAACCAAACGCTTTTTTACCAATGCAAATAATATCTACATTTTCTTGACCTATTTCATCAATAGCTTTATGAGCTTCTTTTAAAACATTTGTATTAAAAGCACCAGCCATACCTCTATCTGCTGTAACTACAACAAAAAGTGTTTTTTTCACTTCTCTAACTACTAGCTCAGGCATTGCGCTTCTATCTATATTAGGTATTAAACCATCTAGTAACTCTGCTAATCGGCTTGAATATGGTCTAGCTCTTTCCATATTTTCTTGCGCACGTCGCATCTTTGCGGCAGCAACCATTTTCATAGCACCAGTTACCTGCTGGATACTTTTAATCGACTTTATTCGACTTCGTATATCCTTTAAATTTGCCATATTATTGCCTAAAACACCTGTTTATAATCTTCTATTGCCTTGATAAGCTCTACACTAACATCATCAGATATTTCACCACTTGATTTTATAGAATCAAAAATACTAGAATGATTAGAAACTATATATTCTACAAGTCCTTTTTCAAACTCTTTGACTTTTTCATTAGGAATATCATCTAATAAGCCCTTACCTCCTGCAAAAATAATTGCAACTTGCTGTTCAATAGACATTGGCACATATTGATTTTGCTTAAGAATTTCAACCATTCTTTCTCCACGTGTCAATTGTGCAAGTGTTGCTTTATCTAGATCAGACCCAAATTTTGCAAAGGCCTCTAACTCTCTAAATTGAGCCAAATCAAGCCTGAGCGTTCCAGCCACTTTCTTCATAGCCTTAATTTGCGCTGCACCTCCAACACGAGAAACTGACAGCCCAACATCAATAGCAGGGCGAATACCTGAATTAAATAGATTATTCTCTAAATAAATTTGACCATCTGTAATTGAAATTACATTTGTAGGTATATATGCTGAAACATCACCTTCCTGAGTTTCAATAATAGGTAATGCTGTTAATGATCCTCCTCCTAAAGATTCAGACAATTTTGATGCTCTTTCTAATAGACGACTATGAAGATAAAATACATCACCAGGAAAAGCTTCTCGACCAGGAGGCCTTCTAAGCACTAATGACATTTGTCTATAAGCAACTGCTTGCTTTGATAAATCATCATATATAATAAGAGCATGCTTTCCATTATCTCTAAAATATTCACCCATTGCACAACCAGAGTATGGAGCAATAAACTGTAATGGAGCAGGGTCTGATGCATTTGAAGTAACTACAGTGGTATACTCCATCGCACCATTTTCTTCTAATTCAGCAACGATACTTGCTACTGTAGAGGCTTTTTGACCAATTGCAACATATATACAATAAACTGGAGCATCTGACTCTTGAGTACTCTTTTGATTTATAATTGCATCAATTGCAATTGCTGTTTTACCAGTCTGCCTATCTCCAATAATAAGTTCTCTCTGCCCTCTTCCAATAGGTATCATACTGTCTATTGCTTTAAGACCAGTTTGCAATGGCTCTGTAACAGGCTGACGAGCCATTACCCCTAATGCTTTTCTCTCAACAGGCAGGGTATCTTTAGCATTCGTAGGGCCCTTTCCATCAACTGGTTGCCCTAAGGGATTAACAACTCGACCTAACATAGCTTCTCCAACTGGAACCTCTACAACTTTACCAGTTCTCTTTGCTAAATCACCTTCTTTTATTAAACGACTATCACCAAAAAGTACTAAACCCACATTTTCTTCTTCTAGATTTAAAGCCATTCCAAAAACACCATTAGGCAGCTCAACCAACTCCGAGCTCATAACATTTTCTAACCCACTTACACGAGCAACACCATCACCTACCATTATAACTTCACCAACTTCTGAGATATCTAAATCTACCTCATACTCTTGAAGTTGTTTTTTTAATAACGAAGCTATTTCGTCAGTTTTGATTTCCATAAAATCTCCATTTAGTATTTACTATTGATAAAGCAAATCACCCAATTTTTTTAATCGAGTAGCAATAGATCCATCAATTATAGTATTTGAAATTCTTAATTTCACTCCACCTAAGATATTAGGATCAATAGTATTAATTAACTCTACCTTTTTTTCAAGTTTTTTTCCAATTTCAATTGCAATCTTTTCAAGTTCAGTATCTAAAATTGAAGATGCTGTTGAAACTTCTATTTCCACGGTATCACGTTTATTTTCTATTAAAACCTGAACACGTTTTATTATTTGCTCTATTACTAAAATCATATCATCTTCTAATAACTGTATTAAAATATCCAAACTAAAATTAGAAACTGTATCATTAAATACAGTCCTAAGAATTTTTATTTTATCAGATAATTTGATCCGCCTTGATTGTAAAAAGAGCCTTATATCAGGGCATGTTTTATAAAGATTCAATAAAGACTCAAGATGCATAGACAACTCTGTAATATTACTAATTTTTTCAGCAGTTACAAAAATAGCCTCTGCATATTTAACTATATCCTTATTATTATTCATTAAACTTTCCCAATCCCTTCAATAGCATCATCAATTATTTTCAAGTTATCTTTTGAATCAAGATTCTTTTCTATAACTTTAGAAGCTGCCTGAAGAGAAAAATCTACTACTACTGATTTAATTTCTTGAATTGCCTTTTCTCTTTCTGCATTGATTTGATTTTTAGCATTTTCAAGAATATTCTTTGCTTCATTCTCCGCATTTTCTTTTATATCTTGCCTGATTTTTTCTGCCGAGATTTTACTTTCAGATAGCACCTGCTGCGATTCTGATCGAGCCTTACTAATTAAGTCATTATATTCTTGTGATGCTTTTTCTGTATTATCACGTGCTTTTTCAGCATTCTTAAGCGCTTCATTTATTTCAGCTTCACGAGATTCAAGAGCACTTATAATAGGGCCCCATGCAACTTTCTTTAAAACCAAAAGTAAAAGCACAAATGTAATAACAGACCAAAAAAGCGTGCCTCCATGCACCTGAACCATACCAGGTTTGGCAACATTTGTGCCACCAGCATATAATCCAGAGCAAATCAATAATAGTATTAATAACAGATTTTTTGTAGTGTTTTTCACACCGATCTCCTTAGCTCTATTATTTAACCTACATTTCCTGATAATAAGAAACATGTTACAGCACAAAATAAAGCAACACCCTCAATTAAAGCTGACATGATCAATGCTGTAGTTCTGATATCACCTGCAGCTTCTGGCTGACGACCAGTAGCCTCTGCCGCTGCTGCTGTAATCTTACCTATTCCATGAGCAGCACCAATTGTTACTAAACCTGCACCAATCCCTGCTCCTATTGCAATTAAACCACCATCCATTTTATTTACTCCTTATTTATTTTATTTATTTTATTTATTTTTTAATGAGCTTCATGTTCTACTACTGCCATACCTATAAAAATAGATGATAGTAGAGAGAAAATATAGCCCTGTAAAAATGCTACAAAGATTTCAAGCATATTGATTGCTAATGCCATTGGCACTGAACCTAGCGCAACCCAACCGGAACTCATATTAATTATGATACCTAAAAAAGCTAAAATAATAATATGGCCAGCATTCATATTAGCTAGCAACCTTACCGATAATGCAAATGGCTTGGTCAACAGTCCAATTAATTCTACAGGAATCATTATAGGCAATAACCAAAACGGGACTCCCGGGGTAGCAAAAATATGCTTCCAAAAATCTTTATTTCCAAAAATTATATATGTAAAAAATATAATCAATGCAAGAGCAACTGTAACACTAAAAGACGCTGTTGCTGTTGCGCTCCCTGGAATTAAACCCAATAAATTATTCATTACTATAAAAAAGAAAAATGTGAGTATAAGAGGTAAAAATCTTCGTCCTTGCTTTTCACCCATATTAGGATAAACAACTTCATCCCTGATAAAAACAACAAAAACCTCTAATAAATTCCCAATACCCGATTGTACTTTTTTATTCTTATCATAACCAAAAACAAATAAAAGAATTATAATTAATGCTGCTAGAAGCATCATGATTAATTGTTTATTAAAAATCAATTGATTATCTGATGAAGTCGCTGATAGAGAGGTGCTTGGATCCCATTTCCATCCAAAATAATCTCTAACGAAAGGTATATTGTCCAATCTATTCCATGGTGAATCAAGCTTTATCTTGGTTGTAAAATAATAATGATCATGATTAGCATCATTCCAATCTAAAGGGTTAAATATTTCAAATACTCTGTCATCTTGTATATGATGCATGATATAGTCACCATCTACTTTTTCTGATGAGCCACCAGCAAAAATCAAAGTGAAAAAGAAATTGAATAATAGAAAATATCTTAGGAACATCATGAGCTGACCTGAACCTTTCTTAAAGGAATTTCTTGCAACCAACCAGAAATCTCAATCCATTGGTGCACTACATAGAAAATCATAAGTGACAGAAAAAATGGTATAGCTACAACATGATTATTTAAAATCATAAATAATGCAAAACCTATTAGAAAAGACATTCTAACTAACATTCCTCCATATACCATAGTATAAAATTTTGAATCCGATTCATGCATAGATAATAAAACAAGATAATAACCTATGCATGAATTAAAAATACTAACCAAAAATGCACATAAAAACTCAAACCAATACTCGGACCCCCAAGATAAAAAAGGAAATAGGCCAATAAATGCAATAATAGCCGTACTTAGAATTAATCTATTAATAAATACTTTCATCTAATTTATAGATTTAATAAGGTTATACATTGAAGCAAAAATTCCAAACATAAGACCGCTTAACTGGCCTATGGGCTCGGGTATTGTTAAATAAATTTCTATTTTTTTTCCTATCCATAAAAATATAAGCACTGTCAAAACCATTTGAATACCTAAACCTGAGTAAGATAACCAATTTTTTGACTCTTTAGCCATACTATCTAATCAGATTTACAATAATAATTAATATTCTTAATTAGATTTAGCTGCTGTCTTTTTTACCATATTACATGCACCTTCAAACTTAGCACCTTCTTCTATAGTTAATATTGCAGCTTTAAGGTTACCAATTAAATAGGATGTAGAACCAAGAGTAACTTTTTCCTCTATATCTAAATCACCATCAACTTTACCGCCTACTGCTGCCTCTTTAGCAGAAATATTTCCAGTAACAATTGATCCTCGAGCAGTTCTTACCGCTCCATTAGACTCAATATTACCATTTACCTTTCCATATATTAACAAGCTTCCCGAGACTTTAACGTCACCACTTATTTCTAATTCAGGCCCTAATATAGAACTTGTTTTATTGTCTGGTTTATCTGATTGAAACATCTTTCTCTTTATATATTGATATTATCTCTCTAGGATCTAATATTTGATTATTTTTCCATACTTCAAAATGCAAATGAGGTCCTTGACTAGCTCCTGTTTCTCCAACTAAAGAAATTACTTGATTCAATAAAACCTCATCTCCCTGTTCAACTAAAATTGTGTCATTATGACCATATACTGTTGTAAATCCACCTGGATGACTTAAAATAATTGTCTTCCCTAGCACATCATCTAATCCGCAAAATATAACTCTACCTTTAGCTGGCGCCTTAACCTTATCATGTTTTTTTGCTGCTATATCAATCCCTAAATGATTATTCTCAAGCTGAATACCTCGAGTAACATAGCCATTGACTGGAGGACTATTAGGTGATTTTTTATTATTATAAGAATAAAAAGTTTTTATAAAAGCCTCATATGTCTTAGAAGTATCTAGCTCATTCATATATTCAAAATCACTGATTATATTCTGCAAAAGCAGCCTATCTTTTTCCAGCTTTTTTGAACTTGCAAAATATGTATCTTTTATAAGAAGAACTAAAATTCCTGATACAGAAAAAAATAAACACATTATTCCAAAAAACAAAACTATTAAGCCTTTTTTGGAAAACCTAAAAGAACGACTATATTGATTCTCATCTGATGCAAAAAATATAGTATAATACTTATTATCCAAGGCTTATATAGATTGTAAAATTAGTAGGATTTAAAATGTTAGGGCAAACACTATTTATGTTTTTTTTTATTATTTAAAAATAAATCTAAAATACGCTGCAAATCACGATCTGAATAAAAATCAATCTGGATTTTTCCTTTACCCTTTAAAGTTTTCTTAATAGAAACTTTTGTCCCAAATAGTTCTATTAGCTCATTTTCAATATAAATAATATCTGTTTTTTTTGCAGAGGGCTTAATTATTTTAATTTTTTTATTTAATGATTCAGAATATTTTTTTACTAAAGCTTCTGTCTGACGCACACTTAGTTCATCTCTTAATACCTTTTGATGTAAAGTCAACATTTGTACAGATTTTTTTAATCCTAAAATTGCTCTAGCATGACCAGAGGTAATTTTTCCCAATTTCAAACTCGTTCTTATATCAGGAGGTAATTTTAACAATCTAAGCATATTAGCTATAACTGATCGACTTTTACCCACTTTCTTCGCAATTTGCTCTTGAGACAAGCTGTACTTTCCACTTAAAATAGCATACCCTTCAGCTTCTTCAAGCGGGCTCAAATCAACTCTCTGAATATTCTCGATTAATGCATATTCCATCATTGTCACATCTGCTTCAACACTCAGAAGATATGCTGGGACTGTTTTTAAACCTATTTCTTTTGCAGCCCTAAATCGCCTTTCACCAGCAATTAATTCAAATTTATCTTCACCTAAATCACGAACTGTTAATGGTTGCAAAATACCATTTTCTTTAATAGAACTTATGAGCTCACTCATCTTATCATCATCAAATTCTTCTCTAGGCTGATTTCTATTAGGAATAATTTGTGATACACTAATTTCTCCACCAAGTTTATCCCCATCAGTCTCATAAGAAGGGATAAGAGCATTTAGACCTTTACCGAGCCGTTTATTAACCATTTTGCATTAATAATTCTGTTACTAGATCCATATAATTTTGTGCCCCAGTTGAAGTTGCATCATATAGCAATATAGGCTTTCCATGACTTGGAGCTTCACCCAATCTAACATTTCTTTTAATAAAAGTTTTATATACCTTCTCACCAAAATATTCGTTTAGCTCCTGGACAACTTGCCTAGAAAGATTTAATCTGTGGTCATACATCGTTATAAGTATACCCTCAATCTCCAATGCCGTATTAAGATGCTTTTGAACCATCCTAATTGTATTTAATAATTGTGATAAACCTTCAAGGGCATAATATTCACATTGAATGGGAATAATAAGTGTATTGGCTGCTGTTAATACATTTATAGTTAAAAGTCCTAAAGATGGAGGGCTATCAATTATAACATACTTATACTTTCCATTAACATCTTCTAAAGCTTCCTTTAGCATACGCTCTCTTGAAAATAAACTCACAAGTTCAATCTCAGCTCCTACTAGTTGGGCACTAGAAGGTGCTATATCTAAAAATTCTAATTCTGTTTTCTGTATAACTTCAGAAAATTGAGCCTTTCCTATAATAACATCATAAATAGACTTTTTATAAGAGCCTGTTTCTATACCAACGCCAGAAGTCGCATTAGCTTGTGGATCCATATCAATAAGAAGAGTTGGCGTTTCAGTTACGGCTAAATATGCCGCAATATTAACTGCTGACGTTGTTTTACCAACACCACCTTTTTGATTAGAAACAGCAATAATTTTAGTATCAAATAATTTCATTGGCATCTAAATTTGGTAGGAAATATACCGGCTTAAATATTCACTCTGCAATGCTAAGTAACAAAAGTATAAATTTATTTTACTATTTTATTAATAATTAAAGTTATAATTTATATCACAACATAAAAAAGGTTAGAATGGATAGCATACAAATTAATCAAAGCGTAGCCATACTGTGTGATGGAAATAATATAGAACGATCTATACATGAAGCATCAGGATCAACCCAAACAATGGTAAATTTTGATGAATTAGTCCCCAAGCTACTAAATGGACGTGGACTGAATAGACTAATTTATTTCAGAGAAGGAAAATCTATTTCAAGTAAATTTGCTGATAGACTACATGAAAATTTTTACGGGTCTGTGATTCCATGCCATAAATCTGCAGATATTCCCCTAACCATAAAAGCTACGCAGCTTTCTTCTAAAGTTGACACCATAATTATCATGTCTGGAGACTCTGATTTTGTTGAATTAGCACGCCATTTAAAATCAGAAGGTGTTAGAATAGAGATTGCGGCCATAAAAAAGACTACCGCACAAATATTAATCGATGAAGCTTCATACTTTCATGAAATAACAGATTGCGATTGGTTTGAATATAAAAATCTTTCAAAAAAACCGAAAAAAAAGCATTAAGTATTTTTTCTGATTTTATTTTAGAAAAATTAATTTTTGTGTATTAACATAATCACCAGCTACGAAGTTTATAAAATAAACCCCACTAGAGTAGTTATTAGCATCCCATTGAAATGTATGATAACCAGACCTCTTTATTCCATTAAATAATGTTTCTACTTTTTGCCCCCTAACATTGAGTACTTGGACAGAAATACTCATCTCTTCCGGCAATCCAAATTTTATTGAAGTAATAGGATTAAACGGATTTGGATACGCGTTCGTAATGGAAAACTGCTCAGGAATTAATCTAGCTTCCGACAATCCTGATAGCTGAAATATTCCATTTTCTTTCCATTCAGGAACATCACCGACTAAAGATATTATTTCACCAGAAACTTGCTTCATCAACTTAAATGTAGGTATATCTCCATTTTTAAGATACCCTGAATTGGTTAAGAAATTAGAATTACCCATAGCAGGAACATCTATCATGCTACCTTTCCACTGTCTAATTCCTGTCAAAACAGATCCATTATAGCTCATAATCCAATCACCAAGCTCAAGAGACTCTTCTTCTAATTCTATATTATTAATATAGTAAAATGCCTGAGAAGGAGATTGATTAACTATAAATTTTTCATCATAAGGCAAAATTTCTTTATATGTATCAAAATTAGAACGAGCTATTTCATCTATCTGATAGCTAAACGAAATATCTTCAGATACAAGAAACCAATAAGCCTGATTAATATCAAAAGTAGTTAAAGCGCCAACCCATCCAAGAGAATCATGATTAAAAGCTGATAAGCCTTCACCTAGAATACCTACAACCATATTTTCAATAGAATCGGGTATAGCTATAGAAATTTGAGAAGATACTATAGAAGGATAGGAAATTAAGTTAGCCCCTTTTTCTAAATCATACATCCTCTCTGGATTATAATTGTCACCCGCGCCTGTCAAGGTATTTGGGCTATTAGAAAAAACCCAATAACCATCTATCAAACTTAATTCTGTAAGTGAACCAAGCCACTGCTCAACATATAATGCAGAATTAGTAGCACCAAGTACACCATAAACATTATCAGGATTTTCACCCATAATATTTTGTATGCCATTATCTTCGGGCATTATATAAAAACTAATCAATTCCGTAGAAGACTCTAATGATATTTCGTAGTTACATACATCACTATCTCCGCAGTCAATACAGGTAGAGTTATCACCACCGCATACGCCACACTCATCATCAGCTAAATCTGAGCCACATGTATCATCACACCCTGACGGACCAGCTTCACCGCATCCACAACCTAGGTCTACTAAATCATTACAACCACACTCTCCTGGAGCTGGCTCATTACAACCACATCCTAAATCTTCTGCATCACCATTTGG
>MDSW01199875.1_pt1 | contig 37428 bp, 25 predicted proteins | sample 811171 | NCBI WGS metagenome assembly MDSW01 (sample SAMN05326641, study PRJNA326480) | marine metagenome | isolation source: seawater | place: Atlantic Ocean: North West | collected 2012 | reverse complement strand
AACACCAAGATTTTTTGCCGTTGCCGCTGCGACTACTGGATTCATGATTGACATACACTTACCAAAAGAGGGAATATTTAACAAAGGTTTAAAATCCATAATATTTGCTATTGGCTGAGAAGTGGATTTTGTAGCCATATTCATGGGCAAAACAGTTATTGGTTTTGCACCACCGTCTCCCATAGTACACTGAATTTTACCACCATGAATTAAACACTTTGGCATTGGAATTTATTTTAGTTGTTCTTTAGTTATTAAAAAAATTAAATAATAATTATATTGAACTCGCATTTGAATTTTATAAAGTTAATTTTTTTAAATGAATTTCAAAAAAAATGTTTTATGGCTTACCTTTCTGATAAATTCAATAGCATATTCTCAATCTAAGGATTGCAATTGTAACAATTCTGAATTATTGGAGTTATATAGAATTGGACAATTTGAAACTGTAAAAAAAAATATTAATTGCTGCCTAAAAAATACTTTTAAAGGCTCAGAGAAAAATCTTTCACTAGAAATTTTGAGTCTTACTGCAATTGCCGAGGATTCACTTTTAATTGCAAAAAAATTAATTACTGATATTGTTTTAACTAACCAAGATTATGATCCACTAACCGAGAATATAATTTTTGAAAAAATCTTTGAGGAGGTTAGAGATGAAAACATGCAAATTAGAGTCTCATCTCTGTCAAAGAGACCTGAAGATATAAAAACAGCTCCTGCAATTGTTGAACTTATAACATCAGATGAAATTCAAGCTGCAGGTTATAATGACATTACTGAAATATTAAATAACCTACCAGGTTTTGATATTTCAATGTCAAAAAGTCTTTTATATAGCAATGTTTATCAACTTGGTCTCAGAGCTGACAGTAATGAAAGAACACTGCTTATGATTGATGGTGTTGAAGAAAATGATGTATATCTAAACTGGGCTTATATTTCCAGACAATATCCAATTTCAAACATTAAGGCAATTGAAGTTGTTTATGGTCCTGCATCAACGATATATGGTCCAAGAGCTTTTGTGGGTGCCATAAACATAATTACATACAAACCAGATGAAAAATCTAGAAATTATTTTAGTAGTAAATTTGGGAAAGACAACGGTAGAATTCGAGGTAACATATCTTCTGGGTCCTTTAATACAAAAAATATTGACTTAACTTTTACTAATTTTTTAAAAAAGTTAAACCCTAGTGAGGATAATAAAAATTTTAATTATCAAATAACGGCTAGACTTTTTGAATCTGATGAAAATGATTTAACAAATGTTCCATTTTTAGATTTTAATACAGCTGATCTTAATAAACTAGAATATGATCATCTGACTACATATATAAATTCAAGTTCAACTTCGATAGCATCATTTATTAATAACTATTCTGGATATCAAAATCTTTATGATATAGTTGGAGGAACAATACAACTAAGTGATGAGGGAAAAAAATTAGCTCTTCAATATGATAAAGATGCTTATCAGGGAAGTATAAACGGAAATCCAATGACTCCTTCAAATGCATCAAGAGATTATTTTCTTGAAGCAAAACTCTCTTTCAGAAATATTATAGTTGGTTACAGGTTTTGGAAAAATGTTGAGGGATGGGGTGGATGGTATAACGATATGGAAAATGCACCATCAAAAAATGGAGCTAACTGGGCTCCTCAAAACAAAACTTTATTTTTAAAATATGACAATAAACTTAGCGAAAAAGTTAGTGTGTCTGTTCAATCATCATTTAAAAATCATAGCCTAGGAAGAGAGACCGTTCGTGTCTTATTTAAACCATTTGGAAACCCAGGTGGAAACCTGACACTAATAGATTTAATTCAATATGACTCTATTCAGAATAGATATCCTGTATACCAAATTGGAGACAATATAATTCCTCAGACAATACCCGCATCATTTCTGAGTTCAGCTCAAACAAGTGAAAAATTTCATGGTTGGTTAAACAGATATTATTTCTATCAAGCAACTCAAGGACGTTTTGAGGGAAGAATATATTATGATACTGATAAATTTAAATTCATGTCGGGATTAGATTACAGACTAACCTCATCACAAGGAGATTATCTAGTTTTTTATGATTCAAACTGGAGAGGTAGTGACTTTCTTGACAATCAAATAGATCAAAGTTATGCTCAAGAGTATGGCACAGCTGGCGGAAGTATTACCTCTAACGCAATTCATAATCCAGGCAGCAATCTTTATTCTCTGATTGATCTTGGGGTTTTTATTCAGGGTAGCTATAAAATTGGAAATAATTTTATTTTAAACTCGGGTATTAGATTCGATAAACAAAAACAAAGAAATAGCGCAACTAAAGGCTACGAGGTTTTTTTACCAAGATTTGGCCTTGTCTATACTAACAATAAATATCTAGTTATCAAAGCAAATTACTCTCGTGGATTTCAGCAACCGACATTATGGGCTCGGTATAGCACTGCTGGCATAAGGGTCACAAATCCGCAATTACAACCTGAAGGAATCAATTATTTAGATTTATCAATGTTAGGAGAATCAAAAAACAAAACATTTAGTTGGAATTTAGGAGTTTTTAATTATTCAGTTTTTGATGCTATAAAATTAGAATCTGCTGGTAACTACTCTAGACATATTAATGTTGACCAATACGATATTTCAGGTGGGATGTTTAGCTTAAAATTAAACTCTATGTCCAAAAAATTAAGATTTAATTTAAATGGAAATTACACCTCACCTAAAACTGTTGACTCAGATGGAAATGAAATAACACTTGCTGATATTTCTCAATACAGGCTTAACTTTGGGGTTACTAGTTTTTTAAATCTAAAAAAATTCAACGCAAGTATTAATTTACGTGGCAACTTCGTTTCATCAAGACCTGTTGGAGAAGATACTACAGTAGACGGAAATTATGGACTAAATTATAGTCGAGAAATTCCATCTTATTTTATTTTAAACTCGAACTTAATATTAAGACATAAAAAAATACCAAATATCTATTTAAGTCTTTCTTTGAATAATATTTTAGATAGGTTATATTACCACCCTGGAATAAGAAAAGCAAGAGCATTTTTTGATGTTCCTGATAGCAGAAATCAATACAGTTTAGCAAGTGGAAAATCAGATTATACTAGTTGGTATAATAACACAGCAGGCGCAGAAAATAGTCCATATATCCCACAAAATCCTAGAAACCTATTAATTAGATTAATTTTTGATTTTTAAATTAATCTATTTCAAAGACTTTTCCCTCTTTATTTAATTCCCTTTTTATTCCCAATCTTATATGATTTATAGTAATCTCAGTATTTTTTTGCTTAGATAAAAGCCATGCATGCTGAATTATATTTTTAATTGACCCACCACTTAATTCATAATTTGTAGATATATCATTCAAATCGTTTTTAGTCAAATTTGAAATAGAGTCTAGGGCATTCATCCATAGTTTAAGCCTTTGGGATTTATTAGGGAGTTTATAATAAATTACAGATTGAAGTCTTCTTGAAAATGCGTCGTCAATGTTAGGTTTCAAATTGGTTGCTAAGATTATTAATCCATTATAATTTTCAACACGCTGAAGTAAATAAGCTGTTTGTTGATTGGCAAATTTATCTTTTGAGTCTCCAACTGAGGTTCTTTTTGAAAACAATGATTCAGCTTCATCAAAAAAAAGTATCCAATTTTTATTTTCAGCGATGTCAAAAATCCTGGATAAGTTCTTTTCGGTTTCACCAATATACTTGGATACTATTTGAGATAAATCAACTCGGTATACATCTAGACCATTCATTTTACCCAACAATGAAGCAGTCAATGTTTTTCCTGTTCCTGGAGGACCATAAAAAAGTGCTTTGTAACCACTATTTATTTTTTTTAATAAACTAATATCATTTTTAATTTCAACACTGTGTTCAACCCATGTATTTATTGTTTTTAATTCATCAATTATATTTTTATCTAAAATTAAATCCTCCCAATCTAGAGCAGTGCTTAAAATATTGGCAGGAAAATTTGAACTATAGGTTGGTCTGTATTTTTTTCCCAAACTGATAAACTGAATAAACTCAGCACTCAATGATAAGGTTGAAAATAAAAATGAATCAAATGAATCATCATAATTTATGTAAAGTATATTTTTTTTCTTAAATATGTGATCGTCCTCGAAAAAAGTTTGAATATAAATTTTACCCTGAATACTATTACTATGAAAAATAAAAGAAATGGTTTCTAAAGTAGGAATAAATAAGTTTCTATTGCTAACAACCTTTCCACCAAATTCAGTGAAAGGTTGGTCCAAAACTTTATTCTTAATTAGAAATTTATCAAAAATTTGAACCTGAAAATAGGATGAGATTGTAGAAATAAGAATTACTCTCTCCATATCAGAAAATTGGTTTTCTTTTAAAAAGTTGGCATAATTACTAGAATCATTTTCAATATTAGGCGGGGATATATAATCAAACTCTGTATTTTCAAAAAAACTTTTTAATCTATTATCAATAAGGGTTATGAGCCAGTTTATTTCATTCTGGATTGTAAAAGCATTATCCTTTATTTTTTTACTCATTTTATTTTTGCCATTCAACGTTAATAACATTATCCATAAATAAAGTTTGAATTCTCTTTATATTCCATGGTATGGTAGTAAGAATGATATCATATGGTTTTTTTTCTACATATAGAGAATAGTTCGAACTATCTTTTTTGTTAAGAACACCGTTTCTTACCAGAAAAGTTTCTCTAAATGTTTGTGGAGAGGTATTAGCCATTTTATCCCAATTTTTAATTACTCCCTCAATTAAAGAGTCACACATTTCTAATTCAATATCGGATAATTTTTTAGACACATCAATTTCATAACTTATTTCAACCCCAAGCATTATTTTATTTAAAATTAGTTCTTCCTCTTTGAAATCTATATTTTTAAAAACTAAATAATGGGTCAACAATATACTCTTTTGTCTTAAATCTTCACTTTTAAACTTTTTATTTTCTATATATCCCAACTTTTCGAACAAACTATATAAAAAAGGCCATAATAAAACTAATCCTGAATTATTAATATTTATATATTGAGAACTATCAACTTTAACTGGACTTTCGTCTTTGATGGTTTTCGGATCAATATTTACCTCGGTATTTTCATTTTTAATTTGATTTTTTTCAATTAAAACGCTTTTCAAGTATATATTCTCTATTAAACTTTCATTAAGTTTTAATACTTTAATTTTTGATTTTTTAATTTTATCGAAAAACTCCTCTTTTTCAATTTGATAGTTTATCATGAATTTTTTCAAAAGATCAAGAATAAATTCATCAACATCATAAATTATAAAGCTTGACTTTGACCACAAAAATGAAATATAAATACATAGCTCTTCAGTATTTTTTAATTCTAAAACATCCAGAAAAGTCTTTTTATATATTTTGAAAATTATTTCTGAAAATAAAGTTATCCTTTCATTCAGTTTTGGATCAATTATATCGAAAAATTTGTCTTTCTTGCTTTTGGGGAATATTGATAATATGGATGATATTTTGGATTTATTATTTGATGAATCATAAATCAACTTCCTAATTTTTAGTTTGTCTTTTTTTATTAGGAATATGAGATTACTGTACAATTCTTTTTTACCTATATTTTTTTGCATGGTCTGGATAGAACCAAACTCTATATAGTATGCAAGTATTTCATACTTACCAGGTAAAATTAATCTTGATAATTTGTTTTGGTTTTGAGTAATCTTAAAATTGAATTTCTTAAAAAAACTATCAAATTTTTTTACTTCATTTAACTCTTTGAATAAATTATAAATTTTTTTTCTTTTAATTAACCTGAATGAATCCATAATTGATTCAATAAATTTTGTTTTAAAAACATCACTCTTCTCCTTTGCATAATTCAAAAGATTGATAAGAAGTTTATCGTTAACTAAAAGTGAGCTAAGATCAAGCATCCTTTTTTTCAGAATAGCATTTTCAAAAATTTTATAAGCATCACGAATATTAAAATTTTCACCTCTTCTCCAAAAGGGAAGTTTATTATCAGCTATAATACTAAAAGCAAGATCGTTGTAATAAATTTTTTCTTTTTGCGAAAAGGTGGTACCAATGAAACTATTTTTTTCTAAAAATAACTTTATTGATGCTGATATTTGTTTAATGATTTCTTCTTTATCTGGGTCAGATTTTTTGGGGTCAATTGTTAATACTTTTGAAAGATTTTTATTTTCAATACTTTTTAAATTTTTTAAATTTAATTTTGATGATTTATATAAATGATATAAAAATCCAATTGAAATATCAGAAAAGTTAATTTTATTTATTTTATTAGTAGTAAGTATCCTTATCAAATAAGACCTCAAAATTGTTTTAAACCCATCCACATTTAAATTTCCAAAATTAAAATTTTGATTAATATTCAAAATTGATTCCTCAAAAATTGAAATAAATTTTTTTAGCCTTTCAAATAAAACATTAAACTTGTCTTTGAATTCATCAGACAAAGAAATTTTTACAAGTGAAGAAATTAAATCCCTATCATATATGTTGACTTCTAAAAATTTTAATAATGAAACTTCATCTTTAATAATTTGTTTAATATTCCTGAAGGTATACTTATCATCATATATTAATTCTTTTGGAATATTTATCTCATTTTTTAAGTTTAATAGAAATTCGAAATTATTTTCATTGAATATTATTTCTTTCTGATTGTCTTTAAGTAATAAATCTATTGAATAATTAATATTTGTAATATCATTAAAATCAGTTTCATTAAATAAATTTTCATTCAAATTTTCTTTCAGGAATGAAGTTAAATCTCTTTTTACATCTTCTGCATCAAAAAAGTCTTTTTGATCTAGTGATTTATCATCTAAAATTTTTTTTATTAATAAATTCAAATTACCGACAATTTCCCTAAACTTACTTATCGCCTTATGATCAAATGATTTTTCACTTATGATTTTTTTTAGTGACAAACTAATTTCACCAATTATACCCTTAAACTTGGAATAGGACTTTTGATTGAATAATTTCTCTTTGAGAATTTTTTTAGAAAATAAACTTAAGTTAGCTGTTACCGTTTCAATGGTATCAATAAATACCCGATCGTATGATTTATTTTGAAAAATAGTTTTAACAAATAAACTCAAGTTCTTATTCAGATCATCTATGTTTGGAAGATCTATCTGGCTGAACAAATTTTGATCTCTAATCTTTTCGAGCGATATACTGAATTTATTTATTATTTTTTCTAAATACTTAAAGTTCTTTTCAAACTTTAGTACATCATTTTGAATGTCTTTGAATGCTAGATTTGATATGTCAATTATTTCCCTATCATAATCTAATTTATTTTCACTCTCCAAGGCAAGGTCTTTTGAATATTGAGAATCTTTTAGTGGTATTGCTCTAGAAATATTGTCGAAAAAAGAAAGGTCAATTTTGGAGTTTATTTTTGTTCTGACCTCAGGAAAAAGATACTTGATTATTTGAAAAATAAAGAAATTTTTTGAAAGCTTTTGTTTTTTTTCTTGTAAAATCTTGATTGTAAAGTATCTTAGTTTTCTTTCGAAAAGAACTTTATTTTCATTAGAAAAAAAGTTTGTCAATTTTTTTAAAGTTAATATAAAATCATCCCTAAAATCTTGATCAATTAATAATGTTAATTTTTTAAAAGATTTATCATTTAAATTATCAATCAAATGGGATGAAAAAAATAGTTTTTTGAAACTGTTAATATCTAAATCTGATTTATTCGATATAACCGTTATTACTCTTTCTAATAATTTATTATTTATTAATCCCATATAAATATCATGGGATACAGTCTTTTTTGAATAAAAAATTTGATATATTATATGCTCAATTGCATCTAACTCTAAATTGGTTTGATTAGTTTTCTTTGACATAATCTCAAGCGATTTTACCAAAATCAAATCAATATTAATTTTTATTGTTTCAGATAGAATATTAAGTATGTTTATTAACGTTTTATGGTCAGTTAATTTATTAAAATGAATAAATTGCTTCTCAATAAAAATCAAAACATCTTCATCACTTTCAAAAAACTTTTTAAATCTGTTTTCAATCCTAAAAGAATTATAAATCGAAAATATTAATTCCAGAAATTGATTTTCAATTTTTTCATATTTTTTAATTTGAAGCTTTTCCTCTTTGAGTTTTGAGTCAAATTCAAATAGAAACTTTCTTGTTTTATCATTTTTATAATCAAATACTTCTAACTTCTTAGAATCTAAATTTACTTCAATTATTTCTTTAGTAAATATTGCATGCAAAATTTTATAAAGATCTGTACTTAATAATTTATAATTAATCTCAAGCATGAAATTCTCCATTAGGAGTTGATATGAGATTTTTTTATAAACTGAAATTTTTTTTAAAAAAGTATTTATGAGAAAATCTAAATTTTTTTTATGTTTTAAATTCAAAATATGGTCAAAAAAAACATGAGAATTGGTTTTTAACTTATCCTCTGATACTGAAAACTTATCTAACGATATGAATGACAGAGATTTATTTATTAATTGTCTGAAATCATATATAATATTTATTTCATTTGGCGAAAATCTATCTTTTAAAAATTGCAATAAAAACTCTTTTTTTTCGGTGAGTTCTGATAGTTGGTAGAGTTCTAATCGTGAAAGTTTTTTTTGTTTGAATGCTTGGTCAATCTCAATCAGACTAAAAAAAGAGCTTTTAGCAATATCGGATTTAAAATCATAAAAAAAATTATTTTTAAAGATTTCATCGTATTTCAAAAATTCTAAATTGTTTTTTTCATTTTTAGAATTTTTTAATAAAGGAAGGATTAGGTCTTTAATATTTGCTTTATTAAAAATTTTTGAAGATAATGAGTGTTCAATTTGATTATATGATATGATGTTGTAAATCGAATTGACAATGTCTACAAATGGGATACCAAAATCATCAGAAACCTCGATCAATAACTTTTTTATTTTACTTTTTTCAAATTTATTTTCAAAAAAGGGTGAGTATTTTGATAAAAAAGATTTTTTTGAAATCTTTTTAAAATTATATACTTGATCAGATAAAACAGTATTGATCAAAAAATAAAAATCATTGAAAATAGAATAATCTTTGGAAAGAGTTTTTTTTAAATAATTATTAAAATCTTTTGTAGTTTTTTGATTAATAAATCTAAGAAATCTTTTTTTTTGAGATCTATTATCAGATAATGAGCCATATAAAATATTTTCTGAAACTTTATTCTTTTGATACCACCATGGATAATATCCATTATCAAGAAAAAATTTATTTGGGTCTTCTAAATTATTAATCAGATTTGTTTTCTTGTACTCAATTAAAACCCTATTAAATTCAGTTTCAAATTTTCTTAAAAAATTTTTTAAATTGAATTTTTTTAGATCAATTTCTAATTTATCTATATAAAAGTTTTCTTCTATTCCATTTTTAATTAAGCACTTTTCGATAATCGCAGTGATATCTCTATTTGACTTTTGGTCTATATAATCATCAAAACTGTTAAAGGATTTTTTTGATTTAAAATTTATATCAAAATTAATTTGATTAATTAAAATTGACTTAGATTTCATATTTGTTTTTTATAGCTACTAATTAATTGAATCATTTGAATGGAAAGTTTATCAATATTTGATTTTTTCTTAGACTTTGAGCTTAACCAATTGAAATAAGTTTTTTCAAAAATCGACATTTCATTTATATTTAAAATAAATAAATCAAAATTAACATGAAGAGGAATAAATTTTTTAATATTTGATTTTAAATATGAAATGAATTCTGTGTTTTGAAATCTTCCCGGCCAATCTGGACAAACTAAACTTATTTTATTTGAATATTGAAAATAAGATGGGAATTCGTTTTCCTTGTTAAGATCCATTCTAAGATCGCTGATTTCGCTTGTTTGAATTCTGTTTTGTTTTTTAATCTTAAAAAATTTTGTCATCTCATTAATGAAATCTTCAGCTTTTTGTTCAGAACCAAATTCTTTTTTGGAAATTAAGATTGGGTTACCAAATAAATCGTTAAGTAGAACTTTAAATTTAGTTGAATTTTCATTTTTTTTAATTAAATAATTATTTTTATTTACAGCATTGATGAGTAGATCAGAACGTATATCTTTTTGTATTTCAAAGCCGGATGTTTCATAACTTTCAAACATTAGATTTTTTTCATCATCATATATAAAATTCTTATAATTTATAATTTGAGAGGGTCTAAGTAATAGATGTTCGATAAGATAAATCCCCTCACTCGAATGGTTTAGTTTCTTAAATTTATTTATGGATCTATTTATCATATTCAAACATAGCTCCTGAGTTTTTCCCTGATAAATTTTAATAGGTTTATTTATCAAAGGTGAATTATATAAAAGGCTAAATTTTAAATCTTTAGATGAAATTGTCTCGACAATTTTATATGACTTTTCCTTTGTTGCAAAAAGAAAAAGCGACCTAAAAGATTTTTCGTCATCGGAAAAAAAACTTACTTCGTTAGATTTATATTTATTTTTAGGTTGTGATAAAATATCAATTTCAATTCCACCTTTAATTTTGAGACTTTGTTTTCTCCAATTTACATCCTCATTAGAATTATTTATACTATCCATAACAGATTTACAAAGAGAATTCATTTCAATATTTTTTACTCCCAACAATAGTTTTAATCTAGTTTCTAAACCAGATATATTAATATTATTTTTATATGGCTTTGAATAATTAAATCCTTTGTTAATTTCCTTACCAAGCTGGAGAATATTTTGAGCATATTTAATTTTTAAATCTAACATACTTTCCTCCTTGAAATTGTCATCATTCATTGATTCAACTTTTGACAATATGGATGTATCAAAATCTTCATTAAATCTTGCTAACAAATGATCTACAATTTGATTTTTTTTATTTTTTAATTTTTCGTGAATTCCAGAAGTGAAGTCCAAAATCTTTTTGAGTTCATTTAAATCTGCATTAGGGGCAAGTTGCTCCAAATCAGCAATTTCTGAGGGTAGCTGATTAAAAAAAGTATTCTTATTATTTATTGAAAAGAATTCTCGCAAATTTGCAAGCTGGGATAAATAATTTGCCATCAATTGCTCAAAAAAGTATAAGAAACCCCTTAATTGTTTTACCTGAGCTACCCTCTTTTTTTTTGCATTTTTTGGTAGCTCATTTTTTTTTAACCCATAAATTGATGGAAGTTCATTTTGAATTGAATAATAATTTTCAATTTCACTTTTTTCAAATCTTGCAGTACTATCTTTTAAAAATTGATTTTTAGTTTTCTTATAAGTAGACTTTGAATCGGTAGTTAAAGAATCATATAATTGAGATAAAATAACTGAATCAATACCATATACAGAATCATTTCTTTGGAAAACTATTTTCTCTTGTTCCTCATTATAATTTAAAATAGTTTTTTTTAAGGAAGGATATGAATTTTCACTAAATGTAATTAAGTCATCAAAAATTTGTACTCCATTTTTAAAAATTCTAATTTCTTCTATTTCGCTTACCCCTGTGATCCCATCAATCAACTCTTTGATCTCTCCAAAATATATAGAATTTGTTTTCTGTGTTAGACTTTTTGAATCAATAAATCCAAGTTTAGTTTCAACTCCAGAAAAAATTTCAATCTCTGTATAACCTAACTCGATCATCTGATCATAATCATAAAAAATAATTTCTGGATTTAATAATTTATCAACTTTATAATAAATCTCTGCTAATACAGATTCTCCTAATGAAAAAGGATCTAATTTAATTATAGCAGATATTTCAATTTTTTCCTTTTTTAAAATTCTAATATTTTCAAAATCAGTAGAAATCAATCTGTTATGCATCAACAATTCATGGACCTTATCCCTTGTATGGGTTGTCTCTTCATCAGTTATATCTTCGCTACATTGAATGGAAACACTCAATAGTCCGTTTAAACCCAATGAATTGTCATTAATCTGTTCAATCCACACATTTTTTATATTTTCAACTCTTTCTATAATAAATTTTCTAAAATCATTAATTGTCAGTGGAGAAGTTGGAAGAATTTCATTTAAAGGAAATAATAAATTACTGTTTTTAATATCAAAATTATCTTTATTCAATAGTAATAGGTCTTCAACTTTAAAGTTTGACCTATAACCTAGATCAGTTAATGCATAGCAAAGTTGTTCTAGGATTGTAATACCAGGATCATGAAAGTTATAATCCGTCCATTTATTACCTGAAAACTTCTGAATTAGGGAAATCCCATCTCTCAAAAGTGATTCATAATCAATTACCTTTTTTGGATTTTTGATTTCTTTCAAAAATTTAGGCTCATTCATTTTAATTATGATATTAGCTTGGTTAGATTATATTTAATCTTAAATGGTTCTCCATCATTTGGATCTATTCCATAATGTCTTCTGGTTCGTATTTGTAGTTTATAATTATGAATGTCTCCTGCCCATCTCAAGACAATTTTATTTAAAAAGAAACCATAATAAGCTGTTGTTTGTCTGATTTTTGATTTTGAGGACCTACCTCCAAATGTTGACAAGGCAACCGCGTTTAAAACACAATATCTCCCAGAGCCTGACTTACCCTTTATACTAGCATTAATTTCAAATGAATTGAGTCCATCCAATCCAGTTAAAATATCATGCCAATTTCCATCTCCCTCAGCAATTCCGGATAAATATGAACCAACTCTTGACTGAATACCTAGAGTTCCTTCAATATCAACATCATTTTCAGGTCTTGATTTATTTAATCCAATTTTTCCATTTTCATCAAATTTTAGAATAGTTTTTCCATCTTTACCATTTACGGAAAATCCACTTAAATCGTCCTTATCCATATCAAAACTTACTGAAGGATTTTCTTGGTTTGGCTTTTTGAAAAAGGAAATTAATTTACTTGACAAACTAGATCTGTTTATTCTCAAACCATCATTTTTATTAATTTGAATTCCGTCATCTACAGAATTTATAGTAGAATCAATTAAATCAACAAAGTGATTTTCTTTAGCGAAACCACCCTTTTTAAAAAAATTCTTTAATGTATTTCTATTAACTATTGCCATGTCTAATTGAATTTAAAATTGAATGTTAATGGGGTTTTTTTTATTCCCGTATTTTTGTTATTCTTAATTTGCTTTTGTTCCTCTTTATCAGAAATAAAAACAAAATTTTCTTCTATACTTAAATAACTATAATTAGTTTTCTCAGGTGGATAATATTGTTCATTCTCTAGAACCTCAATTTGATTATAGTCCCTAGGGATTATAATTGAGAGAGGGGTGCCAGATTTTATATAATTATGATTCTTTGGGTCATTAGCACTATCGTATATTTGAGTATTACCATCTTTATTTTTCTTTATATGAAGAATAGATACTCCTGTAAGAAACTTAACATATTTTCTCTCTTTAATAAAATTTATTATTTCAGACCTTTTAGATGATCCACCTATATTAATTGATTCATATTGTTTGCTTTGTATCCAAGGACAGAAAAAATCTAGTAAATCTTTATTGAGATTAAGAATTCCCTCTCCGCTTGGAATATTTAAAAACTTAACTTTTGCCTTAACCCAGACCTCTTCAAAAATTGGATTAACAATTTCGAAATAAGTAAAAGGTGAAACAAATTCTTTTAAATATCTGTTAATTTGGGTAATATCAGCTTGACTAAGCTTAATTTCGTCTATAGTTTGATCTGTGGTAATTTTCTTTATACATAAAATTTTAATTTTCAGATCCTTTCCCATTGAATAACACTTTACTTGCCCAAGCCAATTAAATTTTTGAAGAATAAAATTCTCAATATCTTTTTTAATTGAGGGTCTATTTTTATGTCCCAAAAGTTCACTAACACGTTTGTAAAATAAAAAATTACTCTCTTTTTTATTTCCACCGAAAGATGGTAGGATCTGATTAATTGTAATAATACCATCTATATTCTCTTTAAAATTCTGTATAGAATTTGGAGGTAAAATTTTATTTAAATTATTTTCATTTATTTCTTGCGTGCAGAGAACAGAATTCAAAATAATTTTTTTTATTAGACTAAATTGATCAACTTTAGTCTTAGAAGATGCTTTAATATAAAATAAACCATTATTTGAATTGACTGAGTTATTTGAAACATCTCTATTTAATCTGAAACAAATTACACCTGACTTTGTAAGATTATATGTTTCATCATATAATATGCTATTGTTATCAATCAATTTCCAGCCATTATTGCTAGAGTAGAACCAATCCAACTCTGAACTAAATTTATAATTAGTGTTACTATTTTTTTTGATCTCAAAAAATAAATTTAAATCTTGTAAAATTTTAACATCTGAAAAACCAAGTAATAACTCTCCTTGAGAATTTATTTCAGGAACCAACAAACTGTTTTCTTTACTATTTGATTCAATATTTCTGTATCCTTCAACAGGATGAATCAGATAAAATTGGTCTTTACCCAAATTACCAGATTCGTTGAATATTATTGAACTTGTAGATTTATATGATAGTGAAAGATCAAATATCTCAGGGCAAAAAGGTTCATTTGGAGTAATTGGGTCAATGTCTTTTTCTTTTTTATCAGCTGTTTTTTCAATGCTCTCTTGTAAAATTTTTGGATATTCATTAAACCCAAAACCGATTTTGGGATTAACAAGCTCGATTCTTAAAAATCCTGTTTCAAGATCGTTAGAATATTCTTCCATCATTTCAGATGTAAGGTCATAAACTGGTTTTATTTTTAATAAACCTGAATCTTTTATTTCAATTTTTCTTGTACTTAATAAAATATTATTTTCCGACTCAAATAAATTGAATACAAATTCATTTTCAAGATTTCTTTCATAAACAAAATCAGATAACGCACTTAACTTGATTTTAAATGATTTATTATCAATTGATTTTTGATAGTTTTTATAAAATTCCTTCATATTTTTTGTTTCAGGAAGATTTGAAAATTTCCAACTTAAACTAAAATTTTCTATTTTTTTACAAAACAGTTCCTCATTACCAATATATAACTTTGAGCCCTTTTGAGGAATCGATCCAAACATTTGGAATTCAGATGCGGGTGAAACTTCTCCATCCTCTCCTATTAAAATTACTTTTTTCAATTCATCAGCTTCAATATCAGAATAAACTCTAGTAATTTCCATACCATTTAAAAAAGAATAGGGATAATAAAAGTTATCATTATTTAATAAAAATTGAAAAACTGGAAAAGTTGTATTAATATTTTTCTGATGAACACCTTCGTCATATCTGGAGACTGAGGGATCATTTTTACCTAATTCTATTTTTATTAAAATTATTCCATCAGACCAATCCTCTGGATAATCAACCTTATAATCAATACCTGAAATCCAATTCTCATCAGAGGTATATGATATACTAAAAGCATTTAAAAAAATATTCGAGAAAACTTCTTCCTCTGAATTACCAGTATTTGAAGAGATATCTATTATTAAATTTGAAAGATATTGAATTGAATCAGCGGTAAAATAAAGGGAAAACTTAATCACTCTATTTGAGTCACTTGATAGGAGAGTAGGAGATGAAATTGCAAACCCCAAATCAGCTACCTCCATTGTTTTATCCTGAGATGATTTAAAAATCTGCTCTTCTCCTAAAGATGAAAAGGTATCATTATTAAAATTAAAAGCGTCCACTTCGGAAACAGAATTAGCTATTCTATTTGAAAATATACCTGAAATAATTCTAAAGGAGGATTCATAATCAAAAATTTTATTTCTGCTAACATATATTGTAGAAATTTCAGATAGAGATGAATTGTTCAATACTATTTCATGGTCAGTTTTATATATTATATCATCTCCATTATCGTCTTGACCAGCTATTAGTTCTTTTCCTTTACTCACCGTCAATGATTCAATATTTGAATCTATATCAACATCAATATAAACTTTATTTGGTTCGCTTGCTATTGGAGACTGATTTAAAATCTCTTTAAAATAAAAATCTAAATGCCGACTAGAAAAATTATTTATTTCATTTTGATGGTTTTTAAATAATTCTAAGAAACTAAATAATAGTCCAATCTGTGGGTTATGATTATCGTTTTTATTTAATGAGTCGAAAAAAAGTAATTTTGCCTTGATTTTTAGTGATAATAATACTTGATAAACTGGTTTGTATAGCAGTATTAATTTCTTCAATGCACTAGAATACTTTGATTGTGTTTTATCAATCTCTTCAAAAATATCTCTCTTTAGGTTTCTATCATATTTCCAAATAGAATTAAATTCTTTAAATGAAACCTCATGTCCAATCAATTCCATTAACGAATTTGAAAAAGATGAAAACAACTCAAAAGACTTATTCAACTTATTTATTATTACTTGCTCAAGTTCATATTCGATTGACGAACTCTTTATAGAGAGATTATTTTTTAGAGCTTTTTTATACCAGGAATCTATATTTTTGAAGTATATATGTATAAGATAGAAAAACTCTTTAAGAATATTTTCTTTATCATTTTCGGATGAGAATTCGTCGAAATTCTTTATCAAGTTTAATCTTTGAATATCGAATTTATTTGCATCAAACTTAGATATTTCAGCAAGTAAAAATGTTTCGTCTGAAAAAAAACTAGACCAATTACCATCTAATTCATTTTTTGTGTTGTAAAAATTTATACTCTCTGAAAGATTAGCAATAAACATTATTAAATCATCGATTTTCCTATCGTCAATTAATAAGTTTTCAGGTTTTAAATTGTCTAAAATTCGATTACTCAACATTAATTTATTTCAAGTTTGTACCTTCATTGATATAGAAGGGGAAAACTATGTTATCCCTAACATTTGTTGCTATTATCTCGTAAAATACCCCAATATTGATAATTCCCTCGTTGACATCTGATTTATTTGTTGTAACCTCGTGAACATGTATCCTGGGTTCAAACTCATAAATTGTTCTTTTTATTTCATGACCAATGGAGCTAATAATATTTTCGTCGAACGGTTCAAAAAGGTAATCATGAACTAAACAACCATAATTAGATCTCATTACTCTTTCACCAATTTTGGTAGATAAATAAATTTGCAAACTCTCTTTGATATCCTTTTCATTAGATACCATTTCAACGGATAACAAATCTTTATTAAATGTAGGAGGGAATCCCCAACCTGTTCCCAAAAAAGCTTTTTCTTTGTTTTTCATTTTTTAATTAATTGAAGTTGCGGACCCTTTGATTGTAACTTTTCCTGATGCCGTTAAATCGGCTCCACTGTTTCCTTTAGCCGAGAATTTCGCCTTAGCAGATGCCGAAACGTTACTACCTGAAAGCGAAATATTTTTTAGAGACTTAATATCAATTCCTTTCTTTCCATCTAAAGTGATTTTTCCATCAGAATTAATTTTGATATCTTTCTTTGCAGATATAGATACTCCATTTTTTGATGTTTCGATTATATTTCCATTTCCATCAGTTACCTTAATTCCAATTGAATTTTTCTTTTCACTTATTGTTATCTTATTTTTCTCACTTGTTGAAATATTAATAATCTTATCTTTGTCATCAAATTCTAGAGTCAATTTTTCCTTTGTAACAATAGCTTTTAAATTATTTTCCTTTTTGATTTCTGAATATGGCTTATTTTTTTTTGTATAGAGGCCACCCAAAATAACCGGGAATCTTGAATCATTTGATATGAATGAAACCACTACTTCAGTTCCAATTTCAGGTATAAAAAATGAACCTGCTTTACTGGATGTATAAAAATGAGTTAACCTACACCAGATACCAGTCCCTGCAACTTTTAAAGCAGGAATATTAACCTTTACCTTATATTCGTTATCTGGATCTTTGTCTATTTGTTTAACAATGCCAATATGTACCCCATTAATTTGATCAGAAATTTCATTTTTATTTATTACAATATTATTCTTCAAAAAATCTCTCCTTATGCCAAACTGTATTTTGGATTTATAGGATCCCTCAGATAAAATATGAGATATACCACTAACATATATAAGTCCATCAAAACTACCTCCAAATCCATTTAATTTAATCAGGGATCCTAACATTAAACTATTAACTCCTTTGATACCTATTGAACCAAAATGGCTTGTTAATCTAGACTCAAGAAACTTTGAGCCTGCCAATGCTTTTAATTCATTTGCTGTAAAAGGTTGAGGAAGCATTATGTTAGTTTTTGAAGGACTAGCAATATTTTTTAGACTTGATGTTGTAATACCTCCTGGGGTATTTAATGATGGCTCAGAACTGGTTGAATTTATTGCTTTTTCATTAAAAGGATCCCATGATGAATATTCTAACGACCCATATTGAAAACTCGAGTCTATTTGTCCATCAAAACTCAAAGTTGCATCACCGTGATCTACCTGAAGAGAGGGTATCGGAATCATTTGGTAAGGATCCGTTACCTTAATTTCATTGTCGCTATTAATTACTACCATCCCATTTATCTTTGCCCTTTCCAAAATAAATTGCCAATCATTTGAGTTATATTTTGGAAAAAAAGGATATTTGAGAAAAGTCATATCAACGCTTTTGGACAAGCCAACTTTAGAAATTAGACTACTTATCATTTCACTATCTGATTTTTTTTCAAAAATATCCGATGTATAACTATTAGTTAGTTTAATTGCTGAATCTACACACTCTAATATTAAAACACTTTTGGATCTATCAGATTTATAACCGTTTCCAAGAGAAATTCTCTGTTTATTTATTATTCCTTCAAAAACAGTACTATTTGTACTGTCATAACCTAACTGAATTGTTATCGAATTTCCAGGTTTAAAATTCGAATCATCTGTCTCATCAAATGTCTGTAAATTAACATCCCCAGCAAGAAGAGACACCGTAGAACGACTAATTTTATTTATCTCTTTATGAACTTCAATACTTTTTACCGAGTAAGTCGAACTTATAGGAAAACCAGATATCATTATTTTGTATGATGCTATAGCATTTAAAGATTTACTTGGCTTAGGAATTATATCAAACATTTTTAAGAAATAATTGGAGGAAATTCTAAAGTTGAACCTTCTTTTAATTTCCTAAATGAACTTAAGTTGTTGTGATCAGCTATTTTTAGATAATAGTTTTTATTTTCATAATATTCTTCACAAAAACTTACAAGACTATCTCCAGCCTTGACAGTTGGGGCACGAGAAATATCTGGGCTTTGAAATAATCTAGAGATAATTGAAGGTTGCTCCTTTATAGTTAGTTGAACTTCAGCTCTGAGTGGTAATCCTAAATTATTAAAAAAAGTATAATTGTAATTAAATGCAACTACATCCCCGTATAGTGTAATTGCTCCGGCTCCCCAAACAGCTCTGACCGTAGGTTTAGTATGTGATCTGAATACAGGTGTTACACATATTTTTTCTAACAATAATATCGAGGCGGAAACAGGGGTTCCAGGAACAAAGCATCCAAAGGGTGGTGAAGGCACTGCTCCAGTATTATCAAGAACAAAACTTAAACTTAATGTTTTTCTATACAGATCCGATGAAGCATCTTCATCAGTTTCATTCCCACAAGCATCAACCGTAGATTTAACAACTAACTCTGGTATATCATATACAATATTTTCAGGATTGAGTTGTAATTGATAGAAACCTATTGGTGTTGAAAAACCAAATACCTCACTAAATCCAAAAAGAGTCATGTTAAACATAATTAATAATCAGATTTTTTATGAATTTTTTCAATAATTTTTTCAACAGTAGAGTCACAAATTTGTTTGAATGATATATCGATTTTTTCATCAAGTTGCCTCTTTAACTTTTTAATTTTTTCATCTAGTAACTTCTCAGAAATAGATGAATCAGATTCGCCTTCGTTCATATCCGAATCCGGAGATAAGCTTCCGTTAACTGATAATTGATTAATTTTTACTGGCATAATTAAGAAAATTTAAAATATGAATATGATAGTTCTAACGTTTGAATTGCAACCTGTCCTTGAAGAGCGTCAAATTCATCCATTTTAACTGATACAGGAAAACAGTCAAAGAATGACCATGACATTAAAATATTTTCTGAATCTGATTCATCCATCAAAAAAACATTCACAGTTTTCCTGTTTACTGTATAAAGAAGACTGTCTTGGCTAAGAAATCTGTAGCACCATTTTGTGAGAGGGGAAGATTTTCTTAACATTCCTCCTTTTAAAATTAAGTTATCATACTGAATTTTTCTAGGTACTTTGTAGTTTATATTGTTTAGACCTCCATTTGAAAGTGGGTCTACATCCATTTTCGCACCTAGGCCACTTACTGATTGAAATGAATCGAGTTTATCATTTCCAGGTGAATTTACTCCAAATGTAAAACCAACCATACCTCCCATAGCAGCATCAGCAGATGTAACTTTGAAATTAAAACCTAAAGCCGGATATGTATTGGTATCTATCATAAAAAAAAATGGGGGAATAATATTAGAAAAAAAAAAGCTAAAAAAAAATTTTTTTTAGCTTTTTAAATATAATATTGTTTATTCCAGGATTCCTGGATCAATTTAATTTATGATACGATTATCCTTAAAGCGATGATAACTAAAGTAAAGTCATAAAATATTTGACATTAAATAGTATATTATTCAATAATTTAAGCCGCCTCTGTAGTCAATCCTTCATGCGCTAGAACCATAGTTTCAATAGCTGCTTCCGATGATTGGGAATTCATATCAGTTGGGGTTACTTGCTTAGGGAACGCATTTGTCAGAGTCCAAGTCATTCTTGGAGAACCTGTCTCATCCAAAAGACGAATCACAACGGTTAGCCTTTCATATGTATTCAAGGAAATTGTAGAAATCCAGTCATAGAATTGGTTATCATCAGCAAATACACCTTTTTTAAGTGTTATATCTCCATACTTCATTAGTCCAGGCATTTTAATTGTTGAATGCGTAAGACTATTACCATGTCTGTATTCTATAACCTCCGTCTCAACGTCTAATCCACTTACTTCTTGAAATGGTAAGTCAGTAAAATCTCCGATGTCTACTGAGAAATAAAATTTAGGTAAGGGCCAAAATTGATCTTGTTCTCCTCCTGTTCCTGCTGTTGGTAGTGCCATAATATATAATTTTAGAATTTAATAAATTAAGATTTTTGTTGTTGTTGTTCGAATGTAATAACTATAAATTCTGCCGGTCTTGTTAATGCAACCCTGACAGTCATTTTTAAAATTCCATCCAAAATATCGTTTGGTGTCATAGTCATACCTAAACCTATCTCGACTTCAAATGCATCCTCAGGTGAAGTTCCAGCCAAAAGACCAGATTGCCATTGATTAGTTAAGAAATTTGAAACTGTTGATTTAAGTGTTGACCATGTTGTTGAATTGTTTGGCGCAAAAACATATGCCTCAGCAGCAAATTTTATGCTTTGTTCAAGGTAGGTCATGGTTCTTCTAACACTTATATATCTGTAATCTTTTGAGTTGCCTTCAAGGGTTCTAGCTCCCCATACTAATGTTCCTTTACCTTGAAAACTTCTAATTGCATTGACAGCCTTTCCGTTCAAAGGAAGATTAAGATCCTCTTGATTATCATTATTAATATTTACTGTAGGTGAAACAACAGCCCCCAAGCTTACATTGGCAGGAGCTTTAGCTACATTAACAGACGAATCAACCATACTAAGTGCGCCCGCCATTGCTGAACTAGGTGGCATAACATTGATCATTGTACTAATTGTTTCCAAAACTAAATTGAGTTTAGGGCTAATTGTACTTAAAGTTCCTTGTAAAGATTGGATTGCATCTGGTTCTGTGGTATCGGCGATTTTTGCAATTTCAGCTTTGATGCCTTCAGCTCTGGCCTCGGTAATATCATCAGCAGCTAATCTATCATCAACTTCCTTATTAAGTATTTCGATTAAACCGTCAGAATTTTCTATAAAAGTAAAATCAATATCAGATCCAGATAAAATTGTAGTATTTAAGTAAGGATAATAAGCTGCACCCCATTGTAAAAAATTTGAACCTATACCCTCTCTAAATTTGTTAATTACATCTTCGTCATCAAATGTTCTTTCCTTATCTCCGTCTATTACATCAAGTAGAGCAAAACGATTTTTCATCTTATAACCACAATGAGAGAGAATTGCCGCTTGAAGACTAAGACAATCATTTGGGGTAAGCAGTATCGCATCAGGTACAACGACAATTGTGGGCTCTAAATGTTTTTCAAGTGAGGTTAATCCTCCTCCTTTCGGATCATTTAATTTTGAAGCTTCAATTTTATCAGAATAATTTCCTACAGATACTATATAGCAATCCGCACCTCCATTGTTGTAGAACAATCTCATTGCATAATACATTAGATACCTTGTAGCATCATTAAATTTTAAATCAAATGATGCTGGTGCATCGTCACTTGGGGTAATATTTAACTTCGTTGCTGGAGGACCTCCAAACAACTCTTCATATTGACCCATAGAACTAATCTTTGTTGGTTCGTTAAAAAGTGATTTAGCACCTCTGGATGCTTTTTCTGTATAACCAATAAAAGCTGGGACAGCTGTTTGAACTGGGACAACAGAAGATCCAAATGAACTTTTTTCTTCAATATAAACTCCGGGTGTTGCTAATGTAGTTGCCATAAAAATTTGTTTTCTTAAATATATTTTAAAAAAATTTATCTAGGCATGTTTTGAAAAAAAATATTGAAATAAGATATCAACACAAATATACAATCTGTTAATAAGTGCTTAAATTTTCTTTATTTATATTTAGTCATTTAACTTCACATTGACATCATTGTAAAAAATATTGGATTCAATATCAAATTCAATATTTGTAATACTTGGTCTCGGCAAAAATACTGGGGGGCTTGGGTACAAACTATCTTTTGAAAACAGATAATACTTTTCAGAGTATTTTTCACTCAATTTTTTTGATTCTTCAATTACAACCGATATGACATCATATTTATTCCTTAAAGTCCTTTGTTTGTAATTATCAAATTTTTTTGATTCATCTTCAGTCGCTACAAAATATTTATCAAACTTTAAATCTTGTTTATCATTGTAGAAATTATATCTAAAAAAAACTGATCTCGAATCAAAATTTATTTCATATTCATATGGCTTAAAATTTTCTTTAAAATCTTCATTCCCAAAAATTTCTTTGTTTTTATTAATTGTTAGATTAATTATACCTTTAATACCGTTCTGATTAGACTCCTTTATGTTGGAAGTATCCACGTACTGATTTGGATGAAGTGTTTTTTTTTGATGATTATTTGTAAATTCAATATGTTGATTATATTTAAAGGGTATATCTGTGTACTTTAAAAAGTCATTATCCAAAATTTCAAATTCAAAATTTAAAACCATCTCCTTAGAAAAAATTTCACTGAAAAACCTTGGTTCAGGATTAAAAATAATTATAAATCCATAATCAATATTTTTAAAAATTAGATTATGATTTTTCATAATCATCCTACTTTCTAATGTTGGATTAATTCTGAATCCTCTGAAAAATCCATTTTTAAAAAAAGTATGCTTACATGTTACCTCAAGGATTTTTAATGTCCTAGAAACAAAATCGAATCTATTTTTCTTATATAATTCAGTCACCTATGTTTGAAATAATTTCGGTAATGACATTACCATCAAATTTAAGTTGTTTGAACTTGTATGCTATAGAGGGGACATAACTTGTTCCAATATTGGTCCATAAGTCCTGTACCTCTTTAATGCTTACGTTGGAGATTTCGACATATATTTTTCCGACATCATCCGATAAAAGTGGTGTATTTGAGGAATCAAAAACGCTATAATTTTGAAAAAACTCTATCACCATAGAAACATATCTTAAAGATTCTATATAATTTGATGGATTAAAGTACGCAGCAAACATTACATACAAATTAATTATTATTTGAGGATTTTGTCCAGGAGATGACTGATGATTGATGTTTTTTATTACCTTATCCTCCTCAATGTTTAATAGGAATACAGAAAGTTTATTTTCAGCTTCTGGATTTAGATTCTTGTTCGCATCAAGCAATCCTGATACAATTACATTATCTTCAGATATTGATAACTTTGATTTAATGAACTCATTTAATCTATCAGCTATTGATACTATAACGTTATTTATCATCTAAATCATTTTTTTTAGAACACTTACTGTTATTCTGACAATATAGAGTGAAATTAAGGAAATTATGCATCCAATAAAATAAAGTTGAAAAGTAAAAACCTTTTCAATATCATTCATTACTGGTTCAGAATACGTAAGCTTTAAAAAACTTAAAAAAATAAATGATAAAAATAAAGATGATAACGAAAAAACTATAAGCCAAAAAAGTTCTTTTAAGATAAAATTTTTCATGAATCCATTAATTAGGGTCTATGTTGTTTTCCGATTTTTATTTTTGATATAAAATAAAATGTTGTTATACCAATTATAAAAGCAATACTTATTTCTAATAATGAAATATTTAAAGGAGGAAGACCAAATTTATTTAATAGAGAATAAGAAAAAGAACTTATAATAATTGTAAGCGGTGTGATCAATAAAAAAACTATTAATGTGAAAATTAATCTTATAATTTGATCTTTGAGAATTGAATCTCGAATTTTCCAATCTGATAAAATTATAATTATTCCTGTTACAAGCGCAAACAAAAAAAATAGGGCACTAATTATAAAAACTCTTTTATTGGTAATTATGTATCTTGATATTTTTATTGGATACCCCTCCATTTCAGCAATGGGATCTGAAATCTTAATTTTATCCGTTGAAAATTTTTCTTCAATGACCTTCCATAAATCTTTATAACCATTATCATAACCTAAAGCCCAAATACCAACCCCTTTAAGTTTTTTTGAAATGGCAAAATCATATTTTTTTCCTAATGTATAATCATCATCAAACCATATTTCTTTTGTAGTCATGTCTGGATAAATAAAATTCATATAATTAGTCATACTTGTTTCGTCAAATATAGGAATGGAAGACGGGTTGAAAACTAACTCACTTTTCATTAGGTTCATGACTTCAGAATAAGTGACTTTTCTCTCAATCCTCGATTCAATTTCTCCATTATTATCAATTTGTCCCTCCCACATACTTCCATAATATGGAAGTGCAAGAATAGTTTTAGAGACATTTATTCCCTTATTTATATAAAAATCTAAAGTTGATTTTAAACTGAGATTGTTTGATTCTGATGATTGTAAGGGTGCAACAGCCCCCTGTTCTTGGTAGACTATGTCATTATTATAGTCATATCCCATTATGACCATTAAGTCGACATGTTTCTGAATTTCTCTGACATCATAAATTTCTCTTCCATTTAAAGCTGGTAGAGTTACAGAGATAAATGCCTTTTTGTTTAATTTGAAGTCCAGATTCTCACGCATTTCTTTTATAAATCTATTAAACTCGGTTCTTTTAAAATAAGGTAAATTTTCAAAATTAATATCCACTCCATCAGCATTTCTATAATTAATTAAGGTTGATACACTATCTATAAGGGTGATCCATTTATTCTCATCTTCTAAAAAAATATCATTATTATTTCTACCATGAGAAGAAATAGTCAATAAAACTCTTGTATTTTTTGCCTTAGCAGAATCAATAAGTTTGGTATTTCTCCATTCTAGAATTTGATCTGGATTTGTATATGATCCCGAAGCAGGATTTACCTTATATGAAAAAAAAGATATAGTAGATAATAAATCAAATGGATAATTCTTCCAAGCATTACCCATCCAATATGGATGCCATCCAAAAACTTCATTGTTATCCTTAATCTTAAGGAACTCCTCACCCTCTACATAATATGCTTTTTGAATCGAATCATAATAAAAATTTGTACTTGTCACCAATTGATCTTTTCCGTTTAAAAAATCATACAAATAACCATAGTTGTTTAGTAATGTTTTTTGTTTAATTGGAGCATACAATGTTGAATCGGTTGAAGCCAACTGTTCATTATTATTTTTTATACCAAAAGATTTTTTTGCATCATTGAAGACTCGATCAAAAACTCTAACCTCTGATTGTGTTCTTCTTACACTTGTTTTAACTCTCATTATTTCTCTTCTACATGAGTTAAAAAAAATCATTGCTATTATAAACAATATTATGTGTATTTGTCTAACCATCACATACTAATATTTCACTATTCTTATAAAGTTATTTAAAATAGGTACCTCTACCTCAACCAATCTAACTCTTGAAATAACCTTTAATAGTTTATAATTTACATCAAAATCATATAACTTGGAATAATTTTTCAAATTTAAAAACCCCTTATTAAATTTTTTCAAACTTAAAGAATCCTCTATGAAAAAATTGAAGTTTTTTTCGGAATTTAAACTAGGAGTTGCATCGTAAACTAACTCTAAAGAAGTCTCAACAAAGGGGTTTTTTGTTATGGGTAAATAATTTTTTCTGTTTTTATTACCTAATTCTGACTTTGCAAATAAAATTAACGGATCCTCTTCGTTAGATTTTGTGATTGCTATATAACTGTCTAAATCTTCTTTATTTAAGGAGAACCAAAAACCCCAGGCTAATATTTTTTCATCATTTTTAAAGTTGATGGGTATTGATAAACTTGTTGAATTAGTTATGTCCAAATATGGAGAGATTTTATAATCTTTATTTTGATCTATAATATATAAAGTATCGGTTACTTTTTGAAATGCCTTCTCGTGGCCTATGACTGAGTCTTTTATAACTTCCGTTTTATAATTATTTGCAATTTGTTTTATTATCACTTTTAGATTTGATTTAAAAAATCCATTATTGACAATATTTAAAACGATTTGATTGTCTTCTAGAACCTTAAATGATCCGTTAATTTTATTTTTTTTTCGAAGATTTGAATAAGCAAATCTAATTTGCTCTCCCTCCAGTATGGATATAGAATTAATTTTTTTTGAACCATTATTTTGAAATTCATAAGAAAAAACATCATTTTTTTTTCCATCGTAATTATAGCTTGACGTTTTACCTCTAGTCAATGTTTGAACTGATAAATTTGAAAGAATAATGGTATCACCTTTGCTTTCATTTAAAATATAATCAATTAAATTATTGTCTTCACTATTAACTATGACTTCACTAGATTCTCTGTAAATAGATGATAGACTATCTAACTTAGATTTATCGTCAGCAGACAGATCATCTAAATTTAATTTTTGAATATTATTTTTTTGATCAAAATCTAAAGTTTCATTTTTTTTTGGTATGTTCTCCAATAAATTGCATGAGGAAAAGATTAAAATAAAAAGTAATAAACGAAGATATGTTTTCATTAATTTCTTGAAATTTTAGTATTTAATTTTTGTTTTATCTCCTCATATCTCTCCAAAACAATTTCATTCATATTTCTTTCTATCTCTAACTGTTTTGAATGTAACTCATTTTTTACATTCAACTCATTCATCTTCTTATTTATCAATCTTTCGTTATTTAAATCGTCAACAGATTTTAAATATTCTATTCTATATTGGTTTATCTCAGACATCAATAAGCTATCATATGGCCCATTGGATGAAAAAAGTTTTGTTACAATTGGAGAGAGCTCAATAAAAATAAAAAGAAATAAAATGAAGTATATAGAATAATTATCTATCTCATTCAGTATTTTGAGTTGATTGAAAAATCCATATGAAAAAGTAGCTTCTAATTCTTCATTTCTTTTTTTATGCAATTCAACTAATTTTTTCCTTTCATTAGAGTTTTCTGACAACAAACTTTCATATTGTTCTCTTTCAAAGTTCATTTGCTTTATATAATCTTCATACTTCTTTTTTTTTGAAAAACACTCAACACCTCTTCCTCTTATCTGGGTACCACAAGTTCCATCGCATTCACATTTATACTCATTATAATAATTTTCTTGTATTGACAATTTTTCATTATAAGAATTAACTATTTGATCTTTTCTGAAATCAAGATTTAAAATTGATGTCCCATGTCTAGAATCAAGTTCAGATATTTTAAGTGATTTTTGATTTTCTATATAGTTTGATATTTCATCAGAAAGAAGGGTCACTTCTATTGGTTTTGAGATTGTAATAGCAATGAACACTCCTATTAAAACTCTGGGAATTGCTTTGATTATATTTTTATAAATATTATCTGAAGTTCTCATACTTGAGACAATATATCTATCTAGATTAAATATCAGAAATCCCCACAAGGTTGAAAACAAAATAATCAAATAAACTGAATCCAAAATTATTGAAAAAGCGAAAAAAGATGATATGAAGGCAAAGATTGAAGTGAAAAAAATAGTAACACCGATACTTGAGTACTTTATGATTTCAAATCTTGGACACCTAGAAATCAGATCAATACTTACCCCTGAACAAAAAAGAAATACTCTTGTAATTATGCTGAAACTATTTTCTCTTCTCAATTTTTAAATGTTAAAATCTTATAACTTATTTAATCACTTTTTCTAATAAACTGAATTAATTTATCAAAAAACCATTTTAAAAATGATTTTCTTTCAATATCGTTTTTTTTGTTGTTAAAACCATGAAATTCAATTTTTTTTGTTTTTTTGTTATTAACTGTCAAATAATTGAAAATAAAACATTTATATCTATCTAATTTGAATCTGTAGGATCCCCTCAAATCAAGATCTCCTAATGCTGATTCAGAAAATCTACCATTAGTTGAAATATTCCAAGATAACTCCACAATCTGTCCATCAAAAACCGCGTAGCTTTCAGAAAACTTTGAAATCCTTATAGAAGAAACCTCAATTAATCTGTCCAAAGTTTTATCATGAACTTTGACAAAAATTGAAATTTCATCATCGTCAAAGATTTTAATATACACTGACTTTTTTATTTCAAAATCTTTGTTTTTTGCAGTTAGTTCAAATTTAGTATCAAAATCAACAGACTTAAAAATTGAACCTTTGTTACTTACAATCCCAACATCATTATTTATGGATACTTCGTGAGCGTTATCAACAGTCCAGTTTAATTCAAAACTTTCTCCTTTTCTCAAAACAGTTTTATCGGACTTGAAAAAAACATCAATATTTCCGGAATAAAGATCAATTAAATTGGACTTGACAGATAAAATTTCAAAAAAAGAATTTTTTTCTCTAATCAAAGATTCATTGGAAATAAAATTTTTTGATTCAAGCTTAGAGATTAAATATGTTTTATCAAAAATTCCAAAAAAATCTTTGAGGTCAAATATTTTCTTATCATGAATAAAAAAAATTTCACCATTTAAATCAATTATTCTTTTTGCAAGATTTACCAATTTAATTGATTTTTTTTTATCAGGACTTATCACAACTAACTCCACGTTTACTCCTTCTTTTAACTTATTTAATAAAGGTTCCTCTAGCCTTAAAAATCCAAACTCATCAGTGTAGATTTGAATTAAATGTGATGTTCTTATTGCCTCTTTTTCTATTTCAGAATTAAAATCATGAGTGTGAAAATATCTAAACAATTTTATATTTTTTTTTATAAATTTAACACTCTAGATCAACTAATTAAATTTTATTTCAATTATTATGTCAAAGAATCCATTCGTAGGATTGAGGCCGTACAAAACATCTGAAAATGAATCATTTCATGGGAGAGAAAAAGAAGTTGAAAGTATCCTTTCAATAATTCAAAAAAACAAACTAGTTTTTTTAACTGGTCCATCTGGTTCAGGTAAAACCTCAATTATTAACGCTGGAATAATCCCCAGATTAAGAAATGGATTTACCGGTCAATCAGGATCTAGATGGTCAATCTGTAAATTTAGACCCGGTATTTCACCTTTAAGTAATTTATCCTTCTCCCTTTCAAATGGGGAACTTGTATTAGACAAAAAACCACAAACAAATGATTTTAAAAATTATCGTAATACAATTCTAGAAATTCAGGATCTAAGTATAGGAAAAATTTATAAGGATTCTGAGATTTCAAATAAAAAAAACCTTTTAATAATAATTGATCAACTTGAAGATCTGTTTATTTTTAAAAGTTTAGTCAAGAATGATGAATTATCTGAAGATGAGCTCCTATTAAACATAGTTTCAAGAACTATAAGGTTATTTGATTGTTCTGTGTATTTTCTGATTAGTTTAAAAACTGAATTTTTAAAAACTTTAAGTTCATATACCAGTATTCAACAAATTTTGACTAATTCTCAATACCCAATTCAGAATATTGGTACTAATGGTATTCTAAAAATTGTAAACGAAACCTTTACAAGAGAAAATATCACTTTAGATAATTCACTTTTAGAGGAGATAGTTAATAAGACTTCGAAAAATATTGGATTACTCCCAAATCTCCAGGTAATGTTCCAAAATTTCTTTGAGTTTTTTGAATCATCCTCAACCATCACAATCGAAAATTCATCAAAAATTGGTGATATTGATAATGTGATAAATAAGAAACTTGATATTTTCTATGATAATCTGAGTGAAAACGATCAAATTTTTTATGAGTGTTTAATTAAATCTTTATTTAATATTGAAAATTCAGATATTTATTCTGACTTTAGATCAATAGAGGAAATACTTGATTGCACTGATAAAAGTCATAAATATTTCGATAATTTTTTTAATAAACTTAGAGATAATTTTCAAAATAAATTTATAATCATACCAAATTTAATTACAGGTATAAAATCAAATCATGAAGTATACGAATTAAATGACATTCTCTACACAAATTATATACCATCTTACCCAAATAAATCCGAAAGGGAAAAAATTTGGTTAGATCAAGAAACAGATTCATTTAATGATTTTCAGGATTTTTATAAAATTTCAGAAAACAATAAACTAGGGAAAACTGGACTACTTAAATCTCCTGAACTTGACTTGGCAGTTAAATGGAAAAATAACAATTATCATTCAAAATCATGGTCTAAGAATTACTCATTGAATTATGGTCAAACAATCGATTTCATAAATAAAAGTGAAAATTTCGATTTAAAACAAAAAAAATCAAAAGAACTTGAATTAATTAAAAAAAGAAAAATTCGAAGAAGATTTACTCAAATAGTTAGTTTATTTGGAATAATTGCACTTATTCTCGCAATTATTGCTTTCGTGGAATATACTGAGGCAAATGAGTCTGAAAAAAGGGCATTCCGGGATAGACAAATAGCTGAAGAAGCCAGAGTTAAATCAGATAGTCTCGCAGAGGTTGCTAGTGAAAATGAGGAAAATGCATTAATAAATCTTGATAAAGCTAGAATTGCAGAAAAAAATGCTAAAAAAAGTGCTAAGATTGCCAAAATTGCCCAAGAAAAAGCGGAAATAAGTGCAATAAATGCTTTAAATGAAGCACAAAGAGCTAAGGACAGTGGTGAAGTAGCTCAACAAAAAAGAAAACTTGCAAGCCAAAAACAAAGGCAAGCTGAGTTGATGAGTGAATCCTCCGTTTTAGAGAAAGAATTTTATTCTCTTGGTCTTAGACTTGAAAAATTAATGAATCAAGAAAAAAATTCTGAAAACAATAGCCGTCAAATAGAGGTGATTAAAAATGGCCTCAACAAGGCAGCTAGATACGAACAAAATAATTTTGAACTTACTGAAAAAATCAAAGAGACCGCTTCATTATACGTTTTACTTCAAAAATCTCTGGAAACTCTTGAAGGAAAAACTTCATATGGTCAAACTTCAATGTTAATTGGAAGGACATTCGACAAGTCTGGGACTAGAGCAATTAATATATATAACAAAAAATATATTGCATACGGAGGGGATAATGGAAACCTAAACTACATAGTGGATGGTGAACAAAATTTAATAAATATTAATAAAGAAAGAATTCGCTCTATTAAATTTAAAAATGAGAATGAAATTTTAATTGGAACCTTTGAAGGAAAATTATTTATTCACAACATAAAGGAAAATAAATATGAAAAAAAATATGATTTTAATAATCCAGTAAGTAATTTATTTATTGATAAATCGAAAAACATAATAGTTATATGCGAAAAAGAATTAAATGTTTTGAACTCCTCTGGAAATGATTTAGAAAAACAAATTGATGTTAATGTCACAAGTGCCCATTACAATGATATTGATGACGAACTTTTCATAGCATCAAGTAATAAATTGTTCCGTCTAAAGAATGACCTCCAGGAAATTTTTATATCAAATTATCCAAAAAAGAACTTAATCATAAGTTCCTTACTTTTTTTTGAGGACAACCTTGTGCTCGGAACCAAATCAGGAGAAATTTTATTTTTTAAAAAATTCGATGAAAACAACTATTCTTTTGAAGAGAAAATCGATCTTCATTACACCGAGATAACTAATTTGTTTTATGATAAACCAAATAAAATTTTATACTCATCAAGCTACGACAATCAGCTCCTAAAATACAATATTTTTCGAGGAGATAAATTGGATATACTAGATGGAAAAAATAACCACCTTTCACTCGAGGGTCATGAGAAATGGATTTGGGATATTGATGAATTTATTGATAATAATAAAAGGAGAAGGCTTCTAACAATTGATGAAAATGGAAATGTCATTTCTTGGTTTATGAATCAAAAAGACCTAATAGAAAAGGTTGAATCTTTGCTTACTGATACCAGTCAAAATAAAATTTTAAAGTAAAATGGTAGTTGCAATTACCTGCAGAAATGACTTTAAAAACAAATTGGTTTTGAATATTATTTCTAAAAATCTAAAAAAACTTGTTGATAAGGATTTAAGAATAGATTTGATTTTGATTGGAAAAAAAAAATCACACTTTGATGAAATTATTTTTGAAAAAAAAGAATGGACAAATCTAATTGAATTCGAATTCTCTAAAAAATCATTACAACGCATTAGAAAGACTGATTATGACCATCTCATTGAAATTGGAGTTTCCTTTAAATCCTTATTTATTTCAAGCTTAATCAAGACTAAAAATAAAGTTTCACGAATATTATCATTGAAAAAATTAAGTCTTGAAGTATTTAAAAAAAGATCTGTGTCAAACTACAAAAAAAATGCATCTCAAATTTTAAGAGAAATCTTTGAAACCAAATTTGAGTATGATCTTAATCTTGATTTTAAGGTTGAAAACCAAAAAACTAATGAATTGATTTCATGGATTTTTCAAACGTCTTACCAACAAAAGTTTTCTGAGACAAAATTCATACTTTTCTACTATGATATTAAAAATAGTTCAATTGAGATTATTTCTGAGATAATTAAAATAGTTTATGATACCTTTAAAATGAAAATCATTTTAATTATTACATCTAAATCAAGAAAAATTGGATATCAGATATATGATAAGCTTGAAAATAAATATAAAATGATGGTTGTAAAAAACTTTATCGATTGTAAGGAAAGTGATCAGATATATTTATTCATCAAAAATTGTTCCTACTTTATCACAAATAATCAAGATTTAACAAAAATTTTTAAAGTGGCTTCTAAAAAAAATGTATACGAAATTAAGTCAGGGCCAAAGAAAAGTTTTCTAAATTTTTTTAACCGTTACAATACCAAAAATAATGTGAAAAATTTTGAAAATTTAATCTATGATTTAAGAAAAATCAATTCTTAAAAGTTTATTCAAAAATTCTTGAAAACGCTTTTTTTAAAATTTCAATTCTTTGATCAAAATAGAATTTTAGATCCTTGAAATCTACAACTCCATCATTGTTTAAATCCAGCTTTTCTTTAATCATTCTAAAGTCCTCAGCATCTATTGTTCCACTATTATCAATGTCTACAAAAGTTATCATTAATGATAAAATTAATATACAACTACCAATAAGAGTAACCACAGAATAAGTTTCATTTACAAATAATACACCCAAGACTATAGACACAATAATTTCGAAGTACCTAAAAGGAGCAACTTCTGCAGGATTTCCTATTTGAAAAGCTTTGGTTGAATATAACTGTCCTATATATCCCAAAATGCCTAAAGACAGAACCTTGGGCATGACTTCTAACTGAAAAATATTTCCTTGCCAATAATAAATAGAAAAAACTCCACCAACAAAAGATGAAAAAAAGGAGAGATAAAATACAACAACAACAGGTGAATCATCAGTGCCTATTTTGGATACTAAAACCCAAGAGATAGATAAAAGAAAGGCAGATAAAAGCGCAATTGTTATTCCTAAAACATTAATATTATATGAAAATGAACATACTAACACTACTGAAAAAATAGCAAGAATAGAAGTGACTATATTAAGAGGATTGAGCTGATTTTTTAAAATTATGATTGCTACAAAAATCGCAAAAACTGGAGTTAAATATTTAACTGAAACGGCAACTCCAATATCAAGTATTTCGATTGATTTATAAAAAAGAAGAATCGAAATGAGACATATAATAGATCTTGTAACGAGCAATGTTTTTCTATTCCCCAGAACACTTAGATTCTGTTTTTTAATTAGAAAAAAACTAATTATTACCATTGGCATAGACCTAAATAACAAAATCTGGTAAGGATTAAAGGTCCCTGATAATGACTTTACAACAAAGTTAATCAAGCTGAAAGCTAAAACAGAGATACACATGAATATAATAGCTTTTTTTGAGTTACTCATCGCAGATAATTAAAAGTTGAAAATTAATTAATTTAAACTACATGTTTAGTTCTAAAAATAAATTTTTATTAAAAAAAAAAAATCTTGATCCAATGGAACAACTGAATTGTTGAAAAACAAGCAAAATATTAACATTTTACATATTAATTTTTTTTATTTCATTTTAATTTTTAAAAAATATCTAACTTAAATTATTTATTTGAGTAAATATGTTCAAATCTCAAAGACAAAGTTTAAATAATGAAAAAAAAGAACGAGAAAGTTCTAAATCCTCATCTATCATTAATTCCCAATCTGATGTCATTTTAAACGGTTTTCAAAAAAGTGCAGATAAAAGTGAAAAAGTAAATCAATTAAAAAAAATTGATACCATGTCTGACAAAAAAAGTAATTCAACTTTTCAATTAAAGGGTACAAAAAAAATAACGGAAGAACAACTAAGAGAGGCACAAAATTTTAATACAGCTGAGGATGGAACAATAATTAAAGGAGATCGGGATTCAGCTTCAACAGCTAGATATAAGGAAATCGAGAAAAATCATTCTGGAGAATTAGGAGCAGCAACCTCTGGAGAGATGTACAGGAAACAAATGAATGAACTGATTAAAAATACCCAGTCAAATTTAGATCAAAGAAAGGCAAGACAAACTTCGGCACAAAAGGATGTAGATAAGAGAAATCTTATCTCTCGTAAAGTTCTAAAAGCAGCAACTCTTGGCTCTGCGAGTACTGCTGGATCACTTGGTGGAGCTGCTGCAGGTGCTGCGGCTGGTGCAGCTGCTGGTGGTTTCGGAGCTATACCGGGAGCTATAGCTGGAGGTGCACTGGGAGGTGCCGCTGCAAAAGGATCTGCAAGTGCTGCATACCATGCCTCACAAAAAGGAACGGATTTAGTTGCATCTGGGCAAGAAAGATATCTTGCAGCTGCTGCATCACCATTTGCTAAACATGGTAGAGCATCAGTTGGTGATAAAGATGTTAGAAAAGCTGCAACGAAAGATGCGATTATAGGAGGAGTTACTGGAGGGCTTGCTCCAGTTGCAGGAATAGCCGGGGATGCTGCAGCTGCAGGATTAGAAGGAGCTGGAGCTGCATTTGCTGATGCAGCTACAAGTGCATCCATTTCCTCGGTAGGTAAAGAAAGTGCAAGTGCAGCAGTTGATAAGAGCAGGGGGAAAAAAGTTAATCTAGCTACCAGAGCTAAAAATGCTCTCATGGGTACAGGAATTAATACACTCATAGGTGGAGGTGATGAATCCGATGGTCTTTCATCCGATGATTCAGGTTATATAAAAGAGCTGAATGATTCAGATGAGTTAGCTTCCGATGCGGCTTACCAAGGGTCTGGAGAAACTATAGGAGATACTGTTGAAAAGAGCGATCCTGCACGTATTCAACCGGTAATAAATAAAAAAATTGATGGTGAAAATTCTACTAGTGATCCCGAGGATTTCGGTTTTGATGAGGTTTATGGAGGGCCTTCAGACGATATTCAAATGCAAAATAATCCAAACCCTTCTGCCGAAATGGAAAAAAATATGAGTGAAAGAAATGAAAGTGAAGCACAAGCGAGCCTACCTAACAGTAGTTTTTATGGTGCGGCAATGGCCAGATTAAAAACAAAAAAGTATGCAGATCACATAAGACAAAAAGTAAGTGAAAGAAAAAAAGTAGAAAAAGAAGAAGAAGAAGAAGAAGAATAATAATAGTTGATACAGATTAAAACTCTTAAATATTCATGCATGAATAATAACTCAAATTAAAACCAAACTAATGAACACTTATAAAGGAAAATCTAAAAGACAAAATGAGGCAAACAAAACCTTAAAAAAAGAAAACAACTTTGGTGCAAAAGAAGTATTTAATTCGAGATTGGGTGTTCTTCAAAAAAAAGCAGATAATAGTCCTAGAGTAAAAGAATTAGAATCTACTCAAAAAAATGCAAATCATAAAAACAATACTGGCATTCCAGATGACTTAAAATTAGGTATGGAAAATTTGACTGGAATTTCACTAAATGATGTGCGGGTTCACAGAAACTCAAATGAACCCTCTAATTTTAGTGCACTTGCATATGCTAAAGGCTCTAACATTCACCTAGGTCCTGGTCAAGAAAAACATTTACCTCACGAGTTGGGACATATAGTTCAACAAAAACAAGGAAGAGTAAAACCAACAATGCAAGTAAATGAAAATATTAAGATCAATGATGATAATAATCTGGAAAAAGATGCTGATAACCTGGGAGACAAAGCTTTGCAAACATCAATTAACGAAAACTCACAAAATTTATCTGAAGGATCAAAAAATAATAATGTCATTCAAAGACTTGGAGATGAAGATATGCTAAGACAACAAATGGCTATAAGAAGAAGAGCAATTAGTGGCGAGGATAACGAAAAAGATGATAATCCATATTTAATAAGAGATACTGAATCTCGACAGAATACCCCTGGGAAGCTTGCCGACAGACAAACACCAGAAGGGGGAATGGGTATGTCTCAATTATCGCAAACATTAGGAGAACAGTTAACAAAATCAAAAACTGAGGCACAAATAAAAAAAAGAGATCAATTTGACGAATTTGCTTTCAAACAGTCAAAATATGCAGACGATAGTAAGCCTGGAAAGAAAAACACTAGATGGAATCGATTTAAGAATTTTGGTAAGTCAATCGGAAGAGGAATAGGTAACTTAAAAGAGATGGCGAAAGGTTCATGGTTGGGCAGAAAATTTGGATTTTCTGGACTAAACAAAAATGAACGTGATGCTGCTAACGCAAGAGATAAAGATATATCCAGAGGGCAAAGAGTTGTAGACTCATATAATAAAGAAGGAGGAAAGTGGGCCAAAAAAGCAGACAAAGCATCAATAGGAACATCAGTCGGAGCTTTT